>Ga0272446_1002004_pt1 | contig 28609 bp, 26 predicted proteins | sample YNPCB0061_FD_194587 | JGI IMG/M metagenome (GOLD analysis project Ga0272446, IMG submission 194587) | Hot spring microbial mat communities from Yellowstone National Park, WY, United States - YNP-CB-006-1 | ecosystem: Environmental > Aquatic > Thermal springs > Hot (42-90C) > Sediment | place...
CGGCAGGGGTATCCGTCGGGGCCTTCGATGTGGTCAAAACGGCGGTGAACGCCCACGGGGCACTGAATTTCTGGAAGGTGAACATCCGGCCCGGCAAGCCGTTGGCCTTTGGGCAGGTGCGGGGCGTGCCCTTTATGGGGCTACCGGGAAACCCGGTCAGTGCGATGGTGACGTTTGAGGTCTTCGTCCGACCCGCGCTGATGCGTATGCTCGGCTTGCCGGAAGCCACCCCGACCAACCTCGCCGAGTTAGCCACCCCCCTGACCAGCGATGGCCGCCGCACCTATGCCCGCGTCCGGCTGGAACGGCACGGCGAACGGCTGATCGCGCATAGCACGGGCAGCCAAAATTCTAACGTCCTCACCTCGCTGGTTCACGCCGATGGGTTGCTGATTATTCCCGAAGGCATGACCGAAGCCCCTACGGGGGCACAACTCCCCGTCCGGCTCCTACGGGAGCCGCTCCCGAACGGGTCATAATTCACAAGAAGGGAACGCGAACCATGTCTACGATACACAGCTTGCCGTCTGATGCACAGGCGCTGCCTGCGGAACAGACCACCCGTCCGAACGGGGCGCGGTTGTGGCGGCTCAGCCTCATCCTGACCATGATCGGGATTGTGATTTCTGGTTACCTAACCTACACCAAGCTAACTGGCACGAGCGTCGCTTGCGTTAAAGAGATCGGGAACTGCGACGCAGTGCAAGCCTCGATTTATGGCTATTTAGGCGGGTATGGGGGAATCCCAGTCGCCTATGTAGGCCTTGCTGGGTATCTGGCCATTTTCGGCCTACTGATGCTGGAAAACCGGATCAGGCTCCTGCGGCGCTACGGGAAGATCGTGCTGTTTGTGTTGACGCTCGGGGGGTTCCTCTTCAGCGCCTATTTGGTGACGGTGTCATTGTTCATCCTACACGAATCGTGCCAGTGGTGTTTAGCAAGCGCCGCCACCATGACCACGCTATTTCTGATCAGCTTCTTCCGCGTGTGGCAAGCAATCGGGGCAGTGCCGGACGAGGCCGACGCCGAATAAACAGCGCGAGCTAACGACACGGGAGGCACAAAACAAGAGGCGCGTGCCGCCAATATCGACGGCAACGCGCTCCCTATGCACGGCCAGAGGTTTGCTTGAGCGTGCGGCTAAGCAACTCTTCTTGTTCCTGACGGCGCTTATCGCCGCGCTTTTCGCGCTTGCTGCCCTTGCTCTTGCGCTCGTTCGCCCCGCTGTCAATGCCCTGAATGACCTTTTCCAGTTCGGGGAATCTCTCACCATTGGCGTTCTGCAACGCCCGGCGGAGGGCCAATTCCATCGTGGAAGGAATCTTGTCGTCGTCCTCGTCATCGCTAGACGCAGGGGCCATTTCCTTGCGGGTGGGGGTTTCGAGGGCTTTCACGCTCATGTCGATCTGCTTTTTGCGGCTGTTGACCTTGATGATCTTGGCTTGTAGTTCATCGCCCACCTTGACCATCTCATCAGGGCTGCCGATGAACCCGCTGGAAAGCTCCGAAACGTGGATCATGCCGGGCCGTTCCGCACCAATATCGACAAAGACCCCGAACTTTTCAACACGGACAACCCGCCCAGAGACCACCTGCCCGACTTGGAGTTCATTCCAAGGCATCGCTAAGGGCTTGATCATGGTCAAATCGACGCGCTCGCGCTCGGGATCAATACGCGAAATCCACACCGAAATCGTCTGACCTTCGGTCAGCACGTCGTTGACGTTCTTGATCGGCTTATCGCTAATTTGGGAAATATGCAGCAAGCCGTCTTTGCCGACGCCAATATCAACGAAGGCGCCAAATAATTCAATGCGCTTAACCGTGCCAGTCACTTCCATTCTGGGTTTCAGGTCGCTGAAGGTGAGGGTGGGCGCTTGGGGGGGGGTGGGTTCTGCCGACGGGGCAGACTCATTTACAGCACGGTTTTCTGTGCTCATAAGCAAGGCTCCTTTGCGTGTATAAGCCTCCGGGAGTGTGGAATACACCTAGAGAATTTGCAGCTATCGGTTAATTCTACACAGGCTTAACCACAAGTCAACCTTGAATTGGGGCGGGAAGCGGGCGGAAGTCGTTTTTCCACTTTTCGAGATGTGGGGTACAGTTATACACGGCTTTTCCAAGCCTTTTGTGCTTTGGATAGAGGAGAACCATTTCCTATGTTTATCATCGATGCGGTACATGGCCGGGAAGTCCTTGACTCCCGCGGGAACCCTACCGTTGAAGTTGAAGTCACCCTTGAAACCGGGGATCGGGGCGTTGCGATTGTCCCCAGCGGCGCCAGCACAGGCGAAAACGAAGCCGTTGAACTCCGAGATGGTGATAAAACGCGCTATGGCGGCAAAGGTGTGCTGAAGGCCGTCGAAAATGTGAATGAAGTCATCGCCGAAGAGATCATCGGCATGGACGCCCTCGACCAGATCGGCGTCGATACGGTTATGCTGGAAATTGACGGCACACCGAACAAGAGCAAACTCGGGGCGAATGCTATCTTAGGCGTTTCGATGGCCGTTGCCCGCGCCGCCGCGAACGCGCTGGGCATCTCGCTGTATCGGTATTTGGGTGGCGTCCATGCCCACACCCTGCCCGTGCCCATGATGAACATCCTGAACGGTGGCAAGCACGCCACCAACAGCACCGACTTTCAAGAGTTCATGGTGATGCCCGTCGGTGCGCCGACCTTTGCCGAAGGCTTGCGTTGGGGGGCGGAAATCTACCAGTCCCTGAAGAAAGTCCTCCACGACAAGGGCAAGAGTACCACCGTCGGCGACGAAGGCGGCTTCGCCCCCAGCAACCTCACCCGCAACGAAGAGGCCATCGAATTTATCCTCGAGGCCGTCGAGAAGGCGGGCTACAAGGCCGGCGAACAGGTCTGGTTGGCGCTTGACCCCGCCGCCAGCGAAATCTACAAGGATGGCAAGTACCATCTGGCGCTGGAAAACCGCGTCCTGTCTGGTGAAGAAATGGTCGAATTTTGGGCGGGCTGGGTCGCTAAGTACCCGATCATCTCCCTTGAGGACGGCCTCGCTGAAAGCGACTGGGAATCGTGGAAGAAGCTGTACGCCACACTCGGCCACAAGATTCAACTCGTCGGCGATGACCTGCTCGTGACCAATGTGAAGTTCATCGAGCGCGCTATCCGTGAACAGGCCGCCAATTCCCTGCTGTGCAAGGTCAACCAGATTGGCTCCCTCACGGAGACGCTGGCCGCTGTGCAAATGAGTATGCGGGCGGGTTGGACCGTCGTCGTCAGCCACCGTTCGGGCGAAACGGAAGATACCACCGTCGCCGACTTGGTGGTTGCCATCAATGCCGGGCAGATCAAGACCGGTGCGCCCGCCCGTTCTGACCGCGTGGCAAAGTACAACCAACTGCTCCGCATCGAAGAAGAACTCGGCGATTCGGCCTCTTACGCCGGAATGAGCGCCTTCTACAACCTCAAGCGGTAATTGGTGTTTCGATATGGGGCGGGTCAGGTTGGCCTGCCCCCTCCGTTTGATCTCTTGCAAGGTGGCCCGATTGCAAATTTTGCCGCTGTTAACACGGCTTGCCCCATTCACATGGAGAGGGTGAGGGACATTTTATGGTCAGGATGCTCGACAACAAACGCACCAAAATCGTCTGTACCATTGGCCCGGCGTCTTCGGACGAAGTGACCCTCCGGGCCATGATCCGTGCGGGGATGGACGTGGCCCGCATTAACTTCAGCCATGGTGAATACGCGACCCACGCCCGTAACATCGAACTGATCCGCAAAATTGCGGCGGAAGAAAACGCCGTCGTCGCCATCTTGGGGGACTTGCAAGGCCCTAAAATCCGGCTGGGCAAACTCTCCCCCGATCCGGTGATCTTGCACAAGGGTGACAAACTCACCCTCACCACCCGCGAGGGGGCCGATGGCAAAGACATGGTCTTTCCCTTGCCACACCCCGAATTTGTGAGGGACGTGCGGGCGGGCCACATGCTCTTACTCGACGATGGGGCACTCGAATTCAGGGTGATCAGTTCCACTAGTACCGATCTAGTGTGTGAGGTGGTCGTTGAAGGCCCCGTCAGTTCGCGCAAGGGCGTTTCGGCCCCCAAATCGGCCCTGACGTTGCCCGCCCTGCCAGATAAAGACCGCCAAGATGTGCAGTTTGCCATCCAACACAAGCTCGATTTCATCGCCATGTCGTTCGTCCGCACGGCCAACGACCTGCGCGAACTGCGTTGGCTCTGCCGCCATCACGGCGCGGAAGACGTTGCCCTCATCGCCAAGATCGAAAAGTGGGAGGCCATTGATAACTTTGATGAGATTTTGGCCGCCGCCGATGGGGTGATGGTCGCTCGGGGCGATCTGGGGGTCGAGACGCCCGCTGAGGAAGTGCCCATCCACCAAAAAGAGATCATCCGCAAGTGCAACGATGCCGGGAAGCCCGTCATCACGGCAACGCAGATGCTCCAATCCATGATCACCAACCCGCGCCCCACCCGCGCCGAAGCCAGCGACGTTGCCAACGCCATTTTTGACGGCACAGATGCCGTCATGCTCTCTGGCGAGACGGCCTCCGGCAAGTTCCCCGTCATTGCCGTAGAGACGATGGCGAACATTGCGATTATCGCCGAAAAGAATTTTGACCGCGCCACCCGCACAGACCGCCTCCAACGGGTGACAACCGCCCTCGATACGCCCGAACAGGCCACCACCCGCGAAGAATTCGCCGTGAGCATCAGCCGGGCAGGGGCGCTGATTGCCGACGTGCTAAACGCCAAGATGATCGTTGCGACGACGTGGACGGGATCGACGGCGCGGCAGGTCGCCCGCACGCGTCCCAAAACGCCGATCCTCGCCGTCACGCCCAACGAAACGGCCCTGCGACGGATGGCCCTCGTATGGGGCGCCTACCCGATGTTAGTTCCCGAATTTTCGACGATTGACGACATGATCCAAAAGGTGGTTTCGACGGCGCATCGCCAACAGATCGTCAAGTATGGGGATGTACTGGTCATCATTGCGGGGGTTCCGTTTGGGGTAGGCGGTTTCGCCAATTTCCTGAAAGTTCACCGTGTTGGGGAACAGGGCGAAGTTGCCCAACCCGGCGATTAGCCGCCCCCTGCGCGGGTGGCGCATCATGGCCCTGTAATGCGCCCCCCGCTGATGGATGTAGACATTAGGGAGCAACGTCACCCTCAAACATCTGTGCGGAAATGCGCCGTTTCGGTTAAAATCGGGTTACGGTTCACCTAAAGTTGGGATCAAATCCGGCGAGCGCTTATGTTCACGCCCTCTGACCACATTCAAGGGATTCTGCGAAACCTGCCCCACAAACCCGGCTGTTACCTGATGAAAGCCGCCGACGGCACGATCATCTACGTTGGAAAGGCGATTGATCTCCATAACCGGGTGCGGAGCTACTTTGATAGCAGCGTCACTGACCCCAAAACCTTGCGCCTGCGGGAGAACATTCACACTATTGAAGTCATCGTCCTTCCCAGCGAAATTGCAGCCCTCCACACCGAATACCACCTGATCCGCGAACACCAGCCGCGCTTTAACGTCCGCTTCAAAGACGACAAAAAATACCCATACATCGCCGTCCGCTGGGCGCAAGACTTCCCCCGCGTGGAGATCACCCGCCGGATGGAGCCAGATGGCAGCCGTTACTTCGGCCCGTATACTTCTGCGTGGAGCGTGCGCGAGACGCTTGACGTCCTCCGGAAAGCGTTTCCCTACCTGACCTGTGATCGTGAGATCACCGGACGCGATGACCGAGCGTGCCTGTATTACGACATCAAGCTGTGCAATGCGCCATGCATCGGCCACGTCAGCCGCGAGGAATACCGCGCTAACCTGCAAAACTTGATGGACTTCTTGAACGGTCAATCCGACTCGATCATCAGGAAAATCCGGGCAGAGATGACCGATGCCGCTGAGGCGCTTAACTTTGAGCGCGCCGCCGCCCTACGGGATCGGTTGAAGGCGATGGAAAAGGTCGTTGAACGGCAACGGATCGTCTTCCCCGCCAACGTCGATCAGGATGTGATCGCCTTCGCACAGGAAAAAAACGATACCTGTGTGCAAGTTCTGTTTGTGCGCGGCGGGCGGCTGATCGGGCGGGAACACTTCCTGCTCGATGGGGCCGACGACGAAAGCCAAGCCGAGATTTTGCGCCAATTCCTGATCGGCTTCTACGAAAACGCCGCCACCATCCCGCCGGAAGTGCTGCTCCCAGACGAAGTGGCCGAAGCCCAATTGCTAGAAGCATGGCTGAAAGACAAGCGCGGCGGGAAGAAGGTCACGATCAGTGTGCCGAAGCGCGGCAACAAGGCCGAACTGGTGCGGATCGCGCTGGAGAACGCCCAAGAGACGCTCAACATGTTGCGGGCGCAGTGGGCCGCCGATACCAACAAACAGACGGAGGCCATCGCCGAACTGCAAGAGGCCTTAGACCTCCCCACGCCGCCCAACCGCATCGAATGTTTTGACATCAGCACCTTACAGGGCACGGCGACGGTGGCCAGCCGGGTCGTGTTCGTGCAAGGCGTGGCCCGCAAAGCCGAATACCGGAAGTTCAACATCAAATCGGTGACGACGACGGGCCAACCGGACGACTTCCAATCCATGCGGGAGGCGCTCACCCGCCGCTTTCAGCGCTACGTAGATGCCGTCAGCAACCCGAACACTGCGCCCGGTAAGAAAGACGACGGCGAAACGTGGCGGCTGCTGCCCGATCTGCTCATTATCGATGGCGGCAAGGGGCAATTGGGCGTCGCGGTGGAGGTGCTGACGGCCTTCCACCTGCTCGATCAGGTTCCGGTAGTCGGCCTCGCCAAGCAGGAAGAAGAAATCTTCACCCCGGGCCGTCAGCATTCGGTGTTGTTGCCGCGCCGTTCGCAAGCCTTGTTCCTCGTCCAGCGCGTGCGGGACGAAGCCCACCGGTTCGCCATTACCGCTAACCGCCAGCAGCGCATCAAAAAGGGCATCGTGAGCCAGTTGGAAAGCGTACCGGGCATCGGCCCCAATAAGCGCAAGGCGCTCCTCAATGCCTTCGATAAAAACATTGATGCAATCCGGGCGGCCAGCCTTGAAGACCTGACCAAAGTGCCCGGAATCACGCCGAAGTTGGCCCAAGCCATCAAAGCCGTGTTGGGGGGATAGCAGTTCAGAAAGAAGCGGCGGGGGATGACCCGCACCCCTGTCCGGCGAGAGACAGGGGTGGGGTGAAGCACGTACAGCGCCGTTAGAACGTCTTGGGGGTTAGCTTGACTGCTAGCAGTTCGGCTTGGCGGGCGTAGTTGATGGCTTCGGCCAGCACGCGGGCAGCCTCTTGCGGGCTGTGGAAGCCGGTGCTGTTCTCTGACGACACGAAGTCCCAGCGCATGTTGGCTCGGCGTTGCAGGTACAGGGCGTCCTTGAGCTGTTCGTCGGTGACGCCGGCGGCCTTCGCAGCGGTGATGGCGTCAATGGCGGCGATGATGGCCGTCTCGGTTTGGCGCAACAGCGAGGCGGTACGGTTCTGAATGGTCAGGATGCGCTCTTTGAGGGCCTGTTCATCTTGCTTGTGGCAGGTCTGGCAGGCGTTATTGATATTGGTCAGCGGGCTGCGGAGCCAGTGGTCGGAAATCTTGACGGCCCCTTCCCGCACGTAGGGCATGTGGCAGTCCGCGCAGGCCACGCCAGAGGCATAATGTAGCCCCGTCGTGTACATCTCAAATTCTGGGTGCTGAATCTTGATCATCGGGGCGGCGGTCTCTTTGTGGGACCAGTCCTTGAAGCCAATATCGGTGTAGTACTGATCGATATTGTCGATATTTAGGCCGTTCTTCCATGGGAAGGTGAGGACTTTGTTCTCCCCCGCAAAGTAGTATTCGACGTGGCATTGGGCGCACACATAAGTACGCATTTCTTGGCGGGTGGCCTTCGTCACATCGATGCCGCGTACCTGCATAGCGTTGATGAAGGCCGGGCGGCTGATGCGGAGGGCCATCGTCGCTGGGTCGTGGCAGTCGTTGCAGGTGCTGCCGGTATGCAGTTTGTCAGAAATTTCGGCGTAGGGGGTGTGGTTGAAGTTTTCCCAGCCCATTTCCTTGATCAGGACGGGGGCTTCACCGGCATGGCAGTTGGCGCACGCGCCGGGCTGCTTAACGACCTTCTGCCGCTTGGTTTCCTTCTGGTCGATCAGAGCGTAGAAGTGGCCGCGTTCTTCGTTGAAGTCCACCGCGAAGGCGTAGCCATTCCACAGGCGCTTCATGGCCGGGATGCGTTCCAGCTTGCTGTAAGAATTGGAACCGCCATAAGGCGTCTCGTACTCCGGCCCAGTGAGTTGTGTCTTCATGAACGAGTCGTATTGGCGGGGGAAGTTCTTGCCCCATACGGCGGGGTCAATCGTATCTTCAGGGATTTCGACGATTTTCAGGGGGAATTGGGCAGCTTCGACCTGATGGGTATTGATGTTCACCAGCAGCGCCCCGATGCCGAACATGATCACGCCGCCGACGATGAACGCCAACGCCATGAGCAACGTCAGCCGACCACGTCCAATGGGTTTAGGTTGGTTTGTCATTGCTTAAAGTTCTCCTGAATCTGTACAGTCCAAAGTTGGCCTTAGCGCGTCTCGTGGCCAACGCGGGCATGGCAGCGTAAGCAATCGGTTTGGTCTTCCGTGCCGACATGCCCCATCATCGAAACGACGCTGGCATGGCAGTACACGCAGTTCTCTAGCAGGATGTTCCGATTCCGTTCGGTAATCCGGATGGGTTCAGGGAAGTTGCCCGTCGTGAAGGCGAGGCTATGGTTAAAGCCGTTCACCGCCTTAGACAGGTACTTTGCAAAGATCGATTGATGAGACGTATGGCAATCGTTGCAGGTGGCAACGGCCTTATGGCTACTGTGGTTCCACGCATCAAACTGGTCGCGCATGACGTGGCAATTCACGCAGGCATTTGCATCGTCGGAGAGGTATGAGAACCCCCGTGCGTGGATGACGGTGAACGTCCCCAAGCCGAGGATGGCCCCAAACATGCCAACCAGAATGAGCAGGAAAGCCAACCGCACACGGCGATTTGGAGTGGCCGCAACTGGAGCGGCCAACGTAGGTGTGGTCATTGGCGGCGACCTCCTTTAGGGTGCTTGATGGAGTGGGTGTAAATTTTTTGGCATATGAGACGAAAAGTCCTCCCCCTTATTCGTGCACGCTATTGGTATTTAGCGTACAGTGGGGAGCCTTTTGCGTCTTTGATGCAGATCAAGTTGGGGGAAAGTGGGGTATTTGCGCCGATGGCAACATCTTCGGCAATGTCGTTCAGGGCGTAGGGGTCGCAAATCGTGACCGACTCCCGCCCACTGAGGATGATCCCCGCCCGTTCCCAGACGGTCAGGGTACGGCTGACGGTTTCAAGGGTTGTGCCGTTCATCTGGGCTAAATCCTGACGGCTGAGGCGTAAATCAATCCGGATTCCTTCGGCCTCTTGGATGCCGGACTTCTCTGCCAGCCGGAGTAGAGTACGGGCGAGCCGTTGCTGCACGCGCTCAGCGCTTAATTCCCGAATCCGGTTATGCGATTCGATCAGTTGCTTGGCTAACATTTGGATCACGCGGAAGGCCAGCGCCGCGCATTGCGGGATCAGGGCTTTGAGGGCGTCTGCCGAGAGGATCAGTACCTCACTCTCGTCAACAACCATCGCCGAGCCGGGGAACGGTTCGCCGATGAAGGCCACGATCAGCCCAATCACGTCGCCGCTGGTGAAGGTCGCCATCGTCACATCGCGGCCATCGGCAGTATGCTGGACGAGATGCACCTGCCCAGATAAAATGCAGACGAACCTATCGGCCCCTTCGCCTTGCCCGAAGACGATCTCGCCGCGTGCGTAGCGCTCGACCCGCGCCGTCGGCAAGAATGCATTCAGCAAATCCGGCGGGCAATCGGCAAACATCGGGATTCCGGCCAACATCGCCTGAAGGGTCTGGGCGGACGGCTTCATGAATACCTCTCCACAACTTGATTTAGGTCAAAGACGGCAAGACACATTCCGGCTTACAGTACACACAGAATAACTGTTTGGGCTTTGGAGGTACGATGACGGTAGCCACAGGGCGGGTGAGGGTGAAGTCGGTTGCGTTGCCCACCGAACACGGCGGATGGGGCTTTGTCGCCGAACCCCTGATCCTTGGATTGCTGGTGGCCCCCACGTGGCCGGGTCTGGCTTTGGGTGTGGCGGCCTTCGGCGTTTTCCTCATCCAACATCCTCTGTTGCTCACCCTCAAAGACTGGTCGAAAAAGAAGCGTTACCCCCGTACCCCGTTGGCCGAACGCTTCAGCCTGATCTATGGCGGGGTGGCCCTGTTTGGGGCGCTAATCGCGCTCCTAACTTCGCCGCATTCGTTTTGGCCCCCCATCCTGATCGCACTGCCGCTGGCCCTCATCCAGCTCACCGCAGCGGTGCGGAGCGAAGCTCGCGCCCTGCTGCCGGAGTGGGCGGGAGCGCTGGCACTCGGCGCGGCAGCCCCTACAATCGCGCTGGCGGCGGGATGGGAGGCCCTTCCGGCCTTCGCGCTGTGGGGCATCCTCGCGGCGCGTACCCTGCCCTCGGTTGTGTATGTGCGTGCTCGGCTCCGCCTTGAGCGGGGAACCCCCGCCCCGATCCTGTTTGCGCTGCTCACCGCCCTGATCGGGTTGGGTGTGGTCGTGGCGTTGGCGGCGACGGGCCTCGCCTCCCCATTGACCATCCTCGGCGGCCTGATCCTGCTGGGGCGGGCGGCGCTCGGCCTCTCCCCGCGGCGGCGCACCCGCCGCGCCCAGATCATTGGCGTCCAAGAGATTGGTTACGGGCTGCTATACGTGGTTTTGGCAGCAACCGGGCGTTAAAAACAGAGACGCCATGTAAAATCAAACACACTGTGGATCGTTGACCGTAGTTTAGTGCGAAGTTACCCCCTGAAAACCCTGTAAAAAGTCAGGATTTTGGGTGTCGTCTGTCACTTATATGGCGTGTGAAAGCCATTGGGGAAAAGTGAGGCGCACCGAACGAGCCGGAGGCCCAACGCGGCCTCCCCGCATGGCGACAGGACGATGAAGAGGGGTCGGGGGCTACTTAGGGCCGTTCTGAAGGGGGCCGTTCCGGAGTCTATTCCCACCTGATTCGGCCCGCGTTGGAGCCGTCTAGGGGGAGGCCACCCGCACTTGCCCCGTGCTGGTCGGCAAGGTAGGCCGTCAGCGCCCAATACTCAGCGTCGCTGAGCGTACCGGGGGCCTGATAGGGCATGGTCGCCCGCATGTAGGCGAACAATCCCATCGCGCTTGGGAAGTGATTTAACGCCGCCGCCCCGATCAGCGGCGGGGGAACGCGCAACATGGCGAAGCCATCCGGCGGGTGGTTGCGGGCGTGGCAACCCGATTGGGCGCAGTTCTGCTTCTCTGGTGGCCACGTGTGGCGAGAGGCCTCTAACCCTTCTCCCCGCACTCCGTGGCAGGTTGCACACCACTGGGCGAACGTCTCCCGCCCCAAAGCCAACTGATCGCGGTCAAAGTGGCCCGCCCGCGATGCTGGAACCTCCACCATGTAGGGGAGCGTCGCCCGAATCAGGCCGGGGCGCGTGGCGGGCGGAGCCAGATCGGGGCGGGACACGTGCGTTGCCTTCCGGAGTGCAGTCTGGGTCTCGAGCCTCCATTCCTGCCGCACGCCTATCCCCCCGATCAGCCATAGAACCGCTAACAGGGCGGCTACCGTCGCTATCCCGACGACGATCTGGCCGCGTTGCATGGTGTCTAATCCACCCCGCGCATCCGCGGATCAAGAGCATCGCGGAGGCCGTCGCCCAAGAAATTGAAGGCGAACATCGTGATGGCCAGCGCAAGGGCCGGGAAAATGGCCTGATTAGGGAAAGACCGGATCGCCTGTGCGCCGTCCGAGATCATCGATCCCCAACTCGGCGTGGGGCGGTTGACGCCCAAGCCGATGAAGCTCAGAAAGGCCTCTGTGGAAATGTAGGCCGGAATAGCGAGCGTCTCCGCTACGATGAGCGGGCCGAGAATGTTGGGAATCACGTGCCGGAATAGGATCGTCCGCCGCTTCATGCCAATCGATTCGGCGGCGAGGACGAAATCCCGCACCTTGACGGAGAGCGTTTGCCCCCGCGCCAAGCGTGCCATGTTCTCCCAAGAAGCGATGCCGATCCCAATGAAGATGAACAACATCCCACCGAAGGCCGAGTCGATCTTGTTGAGGGAGAAAGCCAACGTCCCCGGCGCGCTTTGGGAGAAGGTAGACCGGAAAAAGGCCATCATCAGGATGATCAGCAACAGGGCGGGGAAGGCATACATCAGGTCGACCAGCCGCATGAGGATATTATCGACCTTGCCGCCGTAGAAGCCGGCCACGCTGCCCAGCAGCACCCCGATCAGCAAGCTGGTCAACGGCCCAACAATGGCGACGGCCAATGAGACGCGGGTTCCGTGAATGATGCGGCTGAACAGGTCGCGCCCGACGTAATCTGCGCCGAGGAGGTATTTATCGCTCACCGTTGCATAGCCGCCCTCTACCCCCTTCGGCTTGACCGTCGGGAAGACGTAGGGCAACCATGACGGGATCGCGTTATTGTCTTTGCGGAACTGCTGATCGAAGGGGTACGGCGCAACGACCTCCGCGAACAAGGCACAAAAGACAATGATCCCGATCACGAATAGACCGATGACCGCCATCCGGTTCCGGCGAAGTCGCCGGAAGGCCTCCGCCCACAGACCGCCAGACTTCTTATCGGGTGCATCGCGCAGGGTAATCGGGACGGCGTCCGGCGCGGGGGATGCTTTAGAGAGGGTGTTTGCCATAAGTTTCGCTATCGGCCCCCAATTCTTGTTAGGTGTAACGAATGCGCGGATCAAGCCACGCATAGGCAATATCAACCAAGACGTTGGCCAGCACAAGCAACATCGCATAGAGCAGCACGGTCCCCATGATGACGGGGTAATCGCGGTTGGTAATGCTGGTCACAAAGTAGCGGCCCATGCCGGGAATGCCAAAGATCGTCTCGGTCACGAACGTCCCAGTCACGAGTGCCGCAAACAACGGCCCAACGACGGTCACGACGGGGATCATGGCGTTCTTGAGGGCGTGGATGATGATCACGACCCGTTCGCTAAGGCCCTTAGACCGCGCCGTGCGGATGTAATCTTCGTTGAGCACCTCCAGCAGGCTGGCCCGCGTCAACCGCGCAATGAGGGCTGAACTGGCGAACCCTAGCGCGAAGGCGGGCATGACGACATGACTGGGCGTGCCCCATCCCGTTACGGGGAACCAGCGCCACGTGATGCCGAATAGCCAGATCAGGATTGGCCCCAACACGATCACGGGAACAGACACGCCCGTGATGGCGACACTCATCGCCATGTAGTCCACTGGCTTGTTGCGGTTGAGGGCCGCTACGGCCCCCAGCGGAATCCCGATACCGAGCGCGATGAGGAGTGCCCACACGCCCAACTGAGCCGAGACGGGCAGTTGTTCGCGGAAAATATCGTTCACGCTGCGGGTCTTCGATTTGTAGGTGGGGCCAAAGTTGATCCACTTCAAGTAGGTTTCCCCGCCCAGATCGATGGTGATCAGGTAGTCACTGAGTTGGGAGGGGGCCAGCTTGCCCCGTTCAATACGGGGGACGACGATCTCGCCGATGTAACTCAGGTACTGGCTGACGAGCGGCTCGTCAAGGCGGTACTTTTTGTTGAGGTTTTCGATGATCTCCGGCGGGAGTTTCTTCTCGCTGTCGAAGGGGCCGCCGGGCACGGCGTGCATCAACAGGAAGGTGACGACGGACACGGCAAATAACACAACGATCATGCCCAATAAACGACGCCCAATATATGCACTCAATGTAACCCCCTAAAGCGTACTTTTGGATGCTGGCTTTTGCGTCATGGGTAGCGCATACACACTTCGGGGAACCTGCCCCCGTTACAGGGGACGGGGGCAGGGGAGGACGGGTCAGGGATTCAGCTATTTCTTATCCCACTTCTCGTAGTATTCGTGGCCCGTCAGCGAGTAGGTACGCACGACGTTCGGCTTGGTCACACTAACTGTGGTGTACCAGTAGATGGGGATGATCACCGCATCGGTCTTGACCAGCAATTCTTCGGCTTGGCGGTACAGTTCGAGCCGCTTGGCGTTGTCGGTTTCGGCCCCTGCCTGATCGACCAGCGCATCGAAGATTTCATTCTTCCACATGGTGTGGTTGTTGCCGGAATTGGAGCGGAACACACCCTTGAGGAAGTTATCCGCGTCACTGTAGTCTTGGCACCAGCCAAGCCGCCACATCTGTGGTGGGTCTTCGTTCAACGTCTTCAGGAAGACCTTCCACTCTTGGGTCGTCAGTTGGACTTCCACACCCAGCGTCTCTTTCCACATGGCCTGTGCCGCTTCGGCAATCTTGATGTGGCCTTCGACTTGGTTCACCATCAGCGTGATCGGCGGCAGTTGGTCAACCGTCAGGCCCTTTTCCTTCAGGTAGGCATCCAGTTCGGCCTTCGCGCCCTCCGGATCGTAGCCGATGCCGAGCGTAGGCGAATCCTCGGGGGTAGGGGCCGCCGCCAAGCCGGGCCGCGAGAACCACCGCGCTGGGATTTGCCCGCCTTTGGTCACATTCTCGACCAAGTCTTGGCGGTCAAAGGCCATTGAGAAGGCACGGCGTACACGGGCGTCATCAAACGGGGCTTTGGTGACGTTGTAGCCATAGTAGTAGGTGCAGAAATTCGGCCCGATGAACAGTTCCTTGCTGAGCACGGGATCGGCCTTGACGCGGTCGAGTTCCGTCAGCGGGACGCCCACCGTGTCCATGTTGCCCGCTTCGTATTCAGAGAAGGCGGGGCTGGTATCCAAGAAGCGGAAGTACAGTTTATCCAGCGCAGGGGCGGGGGAGTTCTCGATCCCCTTCCAGAACGGGTTTTTGACCATCGTCAGGCTTTCGTCGTGCTTCCACTCCGAGACGACAAACGGCCCATAGCTAGCGGCGTTGCCCGGTTCCGTCCACTTATCGCCGAATTCTTCGATGATGGCTTGGGGCAGGCCGACCCATTGCCACATCCCGAAAATCCCGAGCGCAAAGCCAACCTTCTCCGTCGTCTCAACCGTCAAGGTGGCGTCGTCTACCGCTTTGACGGCGACGGCATCGCGTAGCTTGTTCAGTTGTTCCACAACGGCGGGGTCGTTGAAGTCTTTGCCTTCGGGGGCCTTGAAACTGTTGAAATCGCCCGCGCCCTTGACCTTCAGGCTATCGACGGTCACATAGGCGTAGTCGGAGGCGGTGCGGGGGTCTAGCAAACGTTTCACGGCGTATTCAACATCTTTGGCCGTGACTGTCATCACTTTACCCTTGGCGTCTTTAAGTTCTACAACGGCGCTTCCATCCCACTTCACCCAAGGGATGCCAGCACGAATCTTGAACGTCCACACCAGCCCATTTTCGGAAAGCGACCAGCTCTCGGCGAGGCCGGGGAAGTACTCGCTGGGGTTTAGCTCGTTGCTCCGAACGAGCGGGAAATGGGTCATGATGCTGACTTGCACGGAGGTGGTATCGGTGGAGATGGAGGGGTCAATGGTGGGAATATCCCCTGCGCCGAAGGCAACGTTGAGCACCTTTTCGCCCTGCGCGACGGTGCTGCCGAACGTGGGGAAGGCCATTGCGGCCACCAGCACTAAAACAAACAACAAATAGAAACGGTTCTTTTTAGACATCTTTGGTCTTCTCCTTGAAGCACGAACAAAGATTGCCCTCATTATGCGCCGTAAAGATTGTAAATGCAAGCAATTTGCCAAAAGTCTTATATCTTACATTTGTTGAATTAACAAAATAACAAATAATTATAATCAAGATCATAAGCAATATATGGGAGGCCCTGACTGGCTGGCCAAGCGTGCGGTACAATCCTGCCCATGCAACCATGTATTCAGCTTGTGGGCGTATCGAAGCATTTCTGGATCACCAAACACCGTGCCCAGACCGTCTCCGGCTTTCTGATCGACCTCGCCCGCTTCTGGCGCAGGCCCGAACGGGTGCAATTCACCGCCCTGCGCGATCTCTCGCTTGCGGTCTACCCCGGCCAGACCGTCGGCGTAGTCGGCCCGAATGGCAGCGGCAAAAGCACCCTGCTCCGCCTGATGGCCGGAATTTACCGCCCCAGCACCGGGACGGTCACCACGCGGGGAACCATCGCGGCGCTGATGGAACTCGGCGCGGGCTTCCATGCCGAACTTTCCGGGCGGGAGAACATCTATCTGAACGGAGCGCTCTTGGGCCGCCGCCGGGCCGAGATGGGCCGCCAGTTGGATGAGATCATCGCCTTTGCCGGAATCGAGGAATTCCTTGACACACCCCTCAAGCACTATTCCAGCGGGATGCAAATGCGGCTCGGCTTCAGCATTGCGATGGCCGTCGGCGCGGAGATCATGCTGCTGGATGAGGTGTTCGCCGTCGGGGATGTGGCCTTCCAAGCCAAGTGCCGCGCCCGTCTGAACGAACTCCAAGCGGAGGGCCGCACCCTGATCATCGTCTCTCACGGAATGGAGTGGATCGATTTGTTGTGTAACCGGGTCATCTGGCTAGATCGGGGGGTGCTGCGGGCCGACGGCCCTCCCGCCGACGTGATCGCGGCATATACCCAGCATATGGAGGCCCTCCAAGCATGACTCGCGTGTTGTTGTTTGGCTTCGGGCCGCTGCCCAACGAGGGACTCCGCGTAGCGGGGCCGAGCCTGCGGACGTGGCACTTCACCCGCGCCTTGCTGGACGCCGGGCATGAAGTGTGCCTGATCGGGGATCGGATGGCCGGCCTGTACCCCGAAGATTTGCCCCGCATCGTGACCAAGACCGACGGCGCATTGACCTATCACAGCGTGCATGACATGGCGTGGCACGACCCCAACAGCCTCCGCCCACTGATCGCCGCCTTCCGTCCGGCGTGCGCCATTGCCGTTACGACCCCTGCGGCGGGCGTGGCCGCCGATAATTGCGGCGATCTCCCCCTCTGGTGCGACCTGTACGGGAGCATCATGGCCGAAGCGCAACTGAAGGCCCTCGTCTACGGCGATGATTCGCACCTGACGCACTTTTGGAACATGGAACGACGGGCGCTCGAACGCGGGGACGTGTTCTCTACGGTCTCAGATCGGCAGAAGTGGGCCACTGTTGGCGAACTCGGTCTGTGGGGCCGCCTCAGCCAGTGGACGAGCGGCTACGTCTTCGTCCACACCATCCCGATTGCCGCCGAACTGACGCCGTTCACGGCCTCCAAGCCCGTCATTCGGGGCGTGCTGTGCGACTCCGATACGTTCGTGATCCTGTACACGGGCGGCTACAACACATGGACGGATGTCGATACCCTGTTTGCCGCGCTGGAAAGGGTCTTTGCCGCCCAACGGGATGTGATTTTCGTCTCTACGGGGGGGCGCATCACCGGCCATGACGAATTCACCTTCGCCCGCTTCGAGGCGCTCATCGAGCGTTCGCCCTACCGAGCGCGCTACCATTTGCGGGGATGGGTTCCGCCGGAGGATATTCCGGCCTACTACCTTGAAAGTGATGTGGCCGTCAATGTAGACCGCTTCAGTTATGAGACGTTGCTCGGCAGCCGCACCCGCATCTTGGATTGGCTGCGGGCAGGCCTGCCGCCGATCTCGTCCGATCTGACTGAGCTAGCGCAAGAGGTCGCGGCGTATGGGGCGGGCCTGACCTACCGCGCCGCCGACCCCGCCGATCTCGCGGCCGCGCTCACGCGCCTGATCACGGATAAGTTGGCGCTGGCCGTTATGCGTCACAAAACCCGCCAGCTACTGGCCGAGCGCTACACGTTTGAAATTACCGCCCGCGAATTGCTGTCATGGGCGGCCAACCCTACCCACGCCCCCGACTACGGGCGGGAGCGGCCCAAACTCGCTATGCCGTACCGCAACACGTGGGCCGAAATCCGCAAGATGATCAAGCGCCGCCGCCTCAACCTGAGCTTTGCCGTCCGGCTGTGGCCGTTGGTGGCCGCTACGACCAACGCGCTCCGCTTGCACGGGCTACAGCGGCGCTTAGCCTCGCTCGGTCAGCGGGCGTTGCGCCTCGACGAAACGCCCTACCGTGCCGAATACAGCGCGGTAGCGGTTCCCGATAAGGTGCAGGCGGGGGCCAATTTCACCGCCCGCGTCACGGTGAAGAACGTCGGGGGGGCGTTGTGGCTCCCAATTGGAATCAGCGCGTTGGGGGTGAATATGAGCTACCACTGGCTGGACGAAGCGGGGCGGGTGGTGGTCTGGGACGGGCTACGGACGGCGCTGCCGACGGCGGTGGAGAAGGGCCAAAGCGTGACGGTGACGTTCACCGTTGCCGCCCCCAGTCAGCCGGGCCGCTACCAACTGGAGCTAGACCTTGTGCGGGAAGGCGTGACGTGGTTCAGCCAAGCCGCCTCCCCCGGCCCACAGGTGAAGGTGGGGGTGGAGTAAGCCGCCATCACAGTAGGCGGAAGTGTTCGGGGTCTCGGTAGAGGACGGCGACGGGCGTCCCGGGCAGGGGGAGCGCCTCCGGCGTGAGGTCGTAGCGTGGGGCGGCCCGCCACCCCTCTAGCGGATACCCCTCCGGGCTGATGAAGCGGTAATGGATCGTCACTTCGTAGCGGCGGTTTTCGGCCCAAGTGCTGCCGCTATAGGCCGTTAGCCAACGCCCCTCCGCCCGGCTGACCGTGCCCACCAACAGGTGCGCTGATTCGTAGCGGGCATTTTCGCGCAGCATTTTGATGACCCCACCCCCCGCGAGGATCGCCATGCCGCCGAAAACTCCGACCACCAGCAGCAACGTGATCCCACTCAGGCCCCACAAGTTGGCTGTGATCAGGACGAACAGGGCGGTGGCAGCCATGCCGAGCGTCCCAAGCAGCCCCGTCCAAAGGCCGGGCCGCGCCAAATGCGTCCGCCGTCCGCTCAGATAGGCTTCGTTGTCCGGCTCAAGGACGAAGAAGCCGACGAGGCGCGGATCGCCGCGCTGGATCAGGTCAGGGGCGGGGGGCAGAATGGGGCGGCGCGGGTTACAGACATTCGGTAAACTACTGATCTGGTCGAGATAGTTGGGATCGTGCATGGATCGGCTTCCTCCACGTACTCTGATCGGCATTTTAACGGTGATTCTTACCCTGCGTTGGGGGCTGGCATTGGGCTACGCCATCCGTATCCCCGCGTGGGAGGCTTACGATGAACCCTATCACGCCGCCTATGTGGTCTGGTTAGCAGCAGGCGGGCCATTGCCTCCCCCGCCGGATAACTTGCAGCGCATCCAGCCGCCCGCCTACTACCTAATCATGGCAGGCTTTGCCCGCCTCAGCCAGTCGGATGTGCATACGTTCACCTACCCGCCGCGCAACCCATACTTTTACGCCCCAAATGGTGGCGTTCGGTACGCTCCACCCCGCCCCGATCCCTTCGTCCCAACCCTGATCGCGCTCCGATTGGCCTCCGCGTTGCTGAGCCTGCTCACTGTGGCGGTCAGTTACCGCGCCGCCCGCCTGATGTTGCCCGTGGGGGGAGCGGTTGCGGCGGCGGGCCTAGTCGCGTTTTGGCCCCAGTATGCCTTCAATGGGAGCATGGTCACGAATGACGCGGGCGCGGCGTTGATCGGGGCGGTGCTGATGGGGCGAATCGTGGCGATCCGACGGCGTGGGCCGGGCAGCGGACGGTTGATTCTGGCGGTAGTGGTGGCCGGGATCGGGTTGATGGTTAAATTGAGCGTCGCCCCGCTGATCGTGGCCATGCCCATCGCCCTGATCGGGCGTGTACCGGCCCGCCACCTGCTCCGAATCGGGCTGATAGGGGCGGCGGGCATCGGCCTCGTCGTGCTCCTGTTGAGCCGACAATCGGGCGTTCTGTTACCGTTCTTGGGGGCCAGCCCAAGCGGCGACCCCGCCCCGTTAGCCCTGATCCGGTATTTGGGCGAGGGTCGCCACGCCCTGATTTTGCCGACGCTCGGCTATGGCTTCAGCAGCAGTTTCGGGCTGTTCGGGTGGGGAAATGTGCCCCTCCCGCCGATTTTCACGGCACTTTGGGCAGCGGGGGCGTTGCTAGCCGTGATCGGCGGGCTGCGCGGTGGATGGCGCGGCATGGCCTCCCCCCTGACCGGGCTGCTGGCGGGCATTGGGGCGGGCATCGCCCTGAGCGTGTACTACGTCAATATCGGGTTGTTGAACGGGCGTTATCTGCTGCCGGGAATCGCGGCATGGGCGATGTTGGTCGTCGGCGGGTTCGCGGCGTGGGGGCGGTTGGGCCGTTACCTCCTGATCGTCGTCCTGATCGGGCTGATCGCCCTGAATGTCTGGATCGGGCGGACGTATTTGCCCGCCATCTATGCGCGGCCTGCCCCCCTCCTTCCGCATGAACAGCCGCCCCGCCCGCGTTGGGATGCCCTTGCGCCGGGCATCGCTCTGATCGGGGCGGATGTGGGAGCCATTCAGAGGCGGGAAGTGCCGCTGTGCCTGTATTGGCAGGCCGTCGGGCCAATCCGTGATGGTTACGTCATCCGGCTGGAGTTGGTCAGTGCGGCGGGCGGCGGCTACGGATGGGTGCATACCCTCCCCGCAGGTGGCAATCACCCCGCCGACCAGTGGACGGACGGTGAGCGCTTCCGAGATTGCTACCGCCTGCCGATCCGCGCTGATTTTCCCGCCGCCGAGACGGGATATGTTAAGATAAGCGTGACCGACGGGGCCGGGCGCGTGCTAGGTTCCGTGATTTTACAGGAGGACCCGATCCGCCTTGCTGCCCCCAACTGACAGCCTAGACGTATCTGTGATCATGCCCTGCCTGAACGAAGCGGAGGGTGTCGGGGCGTGCGTAGCGGCAGCATGGGAGGCCTTGCATAAAGCCGACCTGCGAGGCGAGGTGATCGTGGTCGATAACGGATCGACGGACGGATCGGGCCGAATCGCGGCGGCGGGCGGGGCGCGGGTCATCAACGAGGATCGGCGGGGGTATGGTCGGGCGTGTCTGGCTGGTCTACGCGCTGCGTCCGGCGCGATCCTGATCCTTGGCGATGCCGATTGTAGCTATGATTTTGGGGAACTGCCCGCCCTGTTGAGGCCGCTGCACGCTGGGGCCGATCTCGTGCTGGGATCGCGCTTTCGGGGGGTGATTCACCCACGTGCGATGCCCTTCCACCGGCGGTATGTAGGCAATCCGGCCCTGACGTTGCTGGTCAACGCCTTGTTTGGCCTGTGCTTGACCGATGCTGAGTCCGGCTTTCGGGCGATGACGCGGGGGGCCTTTGCCCAGCTCCGGTTGACTGCGCCGGGCATGGAGTTCGCCCCAGAAATGGTGATTGCCGCACGGCGGGCCGGGTTGCGGCTGTGCGAAGTCCCGATTAGTTATTTTCCCCGTCGGGGGCGGAGTAAACTCCGGCCATTGGTGGACGGCTGGCGGCAGATCGGGCTGATGATGGGGGCGGTACGGCGGGCGCGGTTGCCGTAGGGCTACTCTAACCAGATTTCGATCCGTTCGCCCTCTTCTTCGTTGTCATATTCAAAGACTTTGCCCACCTGACCACTCCGAATGGCCGCAATGACAGCAGGAAGGTCAACATCCCCACTTTCGGGAACGAGCCGCGCCCCTAGCTTAATCCCGACGTTGACGACGCTCATCGGCAGGGTCACGTTGACCTTGACCCTATTGGTCTTCTTATCGGTCACGCGCACGCGCAACCAGCGCGGATCGCGGCCTTCGGCGGCCTTCTTCGCGCCGGAGTTCAAGGCTTGTAGCAAGCGGGCACCCTCGTCAGCCTTGATCTTGCCGTCGCGGATCATGTCGAGGATTTTCATGCGTTCTTCAGCGGTTGCCATTATTCCATCGCCTTTCAATAGTGACAGCCCGTGTCCCTTTCTGGGTTCCTCCTTGCCCTCTAGGAAAAGGGTCAGGGGGTAGGGTTCCTCAAATCCAGCCGCATATGGACGAGCGTATTGCGACGCTCAAAACCGAGCGATTCCAGCAGCGCTGAGACGCTGTCATCATCGGCAGGGTGTTCCATCTGCAGCGTCCGGTAGCGATCTGCGTGGTGATAGAGCGCCGCCCCTAACAAGGGGGCTTCAACCTTGCCTTGATAGTTGGGGTGTACCAACAATTCGAGCCGAGTCGTGCTACCGAAGTGGGTCATCACGTGCAAAGCCGCCGCGATCCCCGTCCCATCTTCTCGGCGGGCGACCCATCGCTCTGAACTTTGGCCGCTTAGCGCCTGCCCCAATGCCCGCCAGAACGACGGACGGAACAAATCGGGGTGGGTAGGGCGCTGCCACGCCACGCCTCCGCGCTGATTGGGGCGCACCAGACGGGCCAACTCGTATTCTTCCCGCCACTCGTGGGCGCTTCGGAGGGTGATGTACGGCCCTTCCCCGTCCGATTTGGGGAGGGGCGTGCGGGTGTACGGCGGGCGCACCCACCGAACGAAGGTGCGTTCTTCGCTAAACCCCAGCTGGCGGTACAGGGCACGCGCCCCGTAGTTGTCAGCTTCAACCTGTAGGATGGCGAAATCCATGCCCTTCGCTCGGATGCCGTCGAGGGCGGCCTCCATCAGGGCGCGGGCCAGCCCCCGACGGCGGTAATCCGGGTGGGTGGCGACATTAGCGATCAATGCCCCAACGCCCATGCTGCGCGGGTAGCCCGCCCGCGCAATGGAGACGTTCGCCACGATCTGGCCGGACTCGATGTATACGTAGCCATGCCCGATGCCGTCGAGCAGGCGGTCAAAGCGGTTGAGGAGTGCCAGCATCGGCCCGGCTTGGCTGAGCGCCCGGAGTTCGCGGACGGTGGCCCGCCCGGCGTCATCCATCCGCGCCCCAAAACAGATGTCGATCAGGTCGGCAATGGCGGCCAAATCTGTCCGCACATTCACCCCGCGTATGCCCGTCGTGCTGTTTTCGCTAACAACTGCCGATGCTGACATGGCTCCCCTGTGCTTTCTAGGGGCGGGTTATTCGCGCCCCTCCAGCGCCGCTAACAGGCGCTCCGCTTCCTCAATTGTAATCTGTTTGTTTTCAACCATCCGCAAGACGGCTAGCCGCTCTTGTTCGGTGACGGGCTGCACGGGCGGGGCAGGCGGCGCGGGGGGCGTCGGCGCACGCGGCGGGGGAGGCGGCTTGGGGGCGCGGAAGTCAAAAGACATTGAAAACCCCTTGCGCCCGCGCTTGCTCTTCTCACGGCTTTGCTCAGCCATGCGCTCGGCTTGTTCACGCGCCTTTTGGGCCATCCGTTCGGCCCGTTCGCTGGCCCGCGTGGACGAGCGGGAGAAGGCCTGCTCCATGCGCGAAAGCTGTTCGTTGATCTGGCTGGAGATAATATCGCCCAAGTTATCGGGGATGTTGAACTCAAACCCTGCTGAGACCCCACGCCCCTGACTGACCAACTCGAAGTCCCCGCCGACCTGCCCCACACTGACGATGGAATCGTCTTCGCCAGCCTCGCCAACGACAATTGTCGCTTGTTCGTCGTCGGCTTCCAAACGGATTCCGCGCATGTTAATCGATTTCTCGGTTTCAGCGGGAATCACGAAGCGGACGCGGCTACCGGGCCGCACCTTCGCCACCACATTCGACCCCACCTGCCCAATATCATACCGGATATTGCCCTCAAATTTGAGGTCGAGCACAATATCCGAACCGACATTGCCAATCGAACAGAACCCGGTGACTTCGCTCAGCACGGCATCCGAGCCAACGTGGTCAAGGGTCACGTTGCCGGAAATTTCGCGCAGGGTAGCATCGGAGCCGACGTGATCGACGGCGAACGGGCCGCGAATGCGCTTTGCTTCTAGGTCGGAACCGATGCGGTTAATGGTGACGGGGCCGTCGATGTCCCGTAGGGCGAGGTCTGCTCCGACGTTGCCAATGGCTAACGGGCCGTTCACGTCCGTAATGCGCCCATCTGCCCCGATGTGGTCAATGGTGACTGGCCCGCTAATGTTGCGGATCACGACGTCTGAATGGGCCGATTCGATGGTGAGGGGCGTGGCAAGGTCGCTCACCCGCAAATCGCCCATAATCTCGCGCAGGGTCACCCGCATACGGGCGGGGAGCCTTACGCGGCAATCGCCGTGGCAGGCCAAGTGGTAGGCATCCGGCCCGCGTTGGAGTTCGGCTTCATCGCCGATGACCATAAGTTCGTCCCCCCCGCCCTCAATGACCAGATCGCCGGACACGGAATCGACGATGAATTGGCTCACATTACCGACTTCTTCACGAATGGTGCGTTCTGATGGCATGGTGACACCTCACTCCAACACAATGGTGACTTTTTCGCCGGAGTCAGCTTCGATGCTGAGTACTGTCCCGACGCCTTCGGAGCGCAGGGCCTGAATGGCCTCCCGAACGGTAGGATCATCGCTGAAGCGCGACCCCATATTGAGCAGAAAACTCATGACGCCGTAGGGGATGCGCAAATTGACTTTGGCGCGGTGCTTATTGCTTTCGCTCGCATTGACGCTGATGTTTACCCAGCGTGGTTTGCCACCCTTCGGCGCGTCGGAAACTGGGGTCGTGGCGCTTTCCGGCTCTGGATCGGGGTCGGGGGCAGGCTCTGGTTGGGGTTTGGAGGTGCTGCTGCCCCGTAACAGGCGCTCGGCCTCATCGGGTGTGATGGCGCCTGCCGCCAGTTGCTGCAAAATCTCAAGACGGTTCATGGCGGAAATCTCCTTGCCCCGCGTGGGGGCGCTGTGCCTAACGGCCCTCGCCGCGCAGGATCAGGATTGCCTCTTCAGAGGAAATGCGCCCGGCGGCCAAGTCGTCAAGGATACGTTTACGGTCATCTTCACTGAGGGGGCGGTCTCTATCGTCCTCGGCGGGTTCAAAGCCCAGCGCCTCGATCACTTCCCGCAGGCGGGCGCGGACGGTGGGGTACGAAATGCCGAGCCGTTCTTCGACGGCCTTGATCTTGCCCTCGCACAGCAGGAAAGTTTCGACGAATTCCAGCTGTTGCGGGGCGAGTTGGGCCAGCCGACCCGCGTGGAAGCGGCCTTCGATGCTGGTATCGCAGGCCCGGCAGTGGAGCCGCGTAATGGTCAGCGGTTCGCCACAGACCGGGCACGTTCCGAGTACAGGGTGCATGGGGACTAGTCCTCACGTGTGGCTAGACGGGTCACTTTTCAACGTTGATGGCATGATCATAGATCGAATTTGAGGAATGTCAATATCAACCTTGAATATTTTGAGGGAAATGGTTGATATTGGCGTTGAATATCAAGGTTGTAGTTGAGGGAGGCCCTCATCCCCCCTGCCCACTTCTCCCTCAGGGCGAAAGGGGAGGCCCCCTTTGTTCAACTTCGCACTAACCAATCGCGGCGGGTCGCATTATAATTCCTCTTGCAACTTGACTACCGTTACCTAGATTAGGGTGGATTCACCAATGGCCAGAACTTCGGTTTACCCCTTCACCGCCATCGTCGGGCAGGAACGTATGAAACGCGCCCTGATCCTCAATGCCGTTAACCCCAGCATCGGCGGCGTCCTGATTCGCGGTGAGCGCGGTACGGCCAAATCGACGGCGGCCCGTGCGTTGGCCGCCCTGCTCCCAGAAATCCATGTCGTGGCGGATTGCCGCTTTGGGTGCGACCCCGCCCGCCCCGAACAGTTCTGCGACGAATGCCGAGAGCGCGTGGCGAAGGGCGAAGAACTGCCCGTCAGCACCCGCCGCACCCGCATCGTTGACCTGCCCGTGAGCGCCACCGAAGACCGCGTCGTCGGCACGTTGGACATTGAAAAGGCCATTAAAAAGGGCGAGCGCCACTTCGACCCCGGCATTTTGGCGGCGGCCAACCGCGGCATTTTGTATGTGGACGAGGTGAACCTCCTTGACGATCACGTCGTCGACCTGCTGCTGGACTCCGCCGCGATGGGGATCAACGTGGTCGAACGGGAGGGGATCAGCTTCCAACACCCGGCCCGCTTCATTTTGGTGGGCACAATGAACCCCGAAGAAGGCGACCTCCGCCCGCAATTGCTAGACCGCTTCGCGCTCTCCGTCGAAGTGCGCGGCATCACCAGCCCGGCTGACCGCATGGCGATTCTACAGCGCCACATCGACTTTGACGCCGACCCCGAGAAGTTCCGCGAGACGTGGGCCGCCGCCGAACAGAAACTCAGCCGTGAGATCGCCGCCGCCCGCGAGATCGTCGACGAGGTCGCCTACTCCAACCGCGACCTGTTCACGATTGCCAACCTGACCGCCAGCCTGCACATCGATGGCCACCGCGCCGATCTGGTCATCCTCAAGACGGCCCGCGCCCACGCTGCCTTTGAAGGTCGTAAGCGCATCAACGAACGCGATGTTATGTTGGCGGCGGAATTGGCCCTGCCACACCGCCTCAAGCGCGGCCCCTTCCACGAGGCGCAGGTGAGCCTTGCCAACCTTGAAGAACGGGTCGAGCAACTCCAAGCTGAGTATCAGGAGGGCGACGAGACGCAGACGGCCCAACCCAGCACCGCCACCGCCGAAAAAAAAAAGATGACGCGGTGACGGGCGAACCGTCCGAAAACCAGCAGGAATCGCCGGAGATGGGGCAGGCCGAAGCCGCGCCACAGAACGTCTTTCAGAACCAATCGGCCAATTGGTGGGAAGGCGGCAAGAAGGTTGAAGCCAGTTCAGAGTTCAACACCCGCAAGCTAGACACCCCGCTCGATAAGCTCACCCGCAAGACGGCAGGCCGCCGTAGCCAAACCCGCACAGACCGCAAGCGGGGCCGCTACATCATGGCGCGGCCTGCCGGGGAAAAACGCGACGACATCGCCCTTGACGCGACCCTACGGGCGGCGGCCCCCTTCCAACAACGGCGCGAAAAGCAAGAGGTTGCCTACGCCATCGAAACCACCGATTTGCAGCGTAAAATCCGAGTGAAGCGGGCCGCCAACCTGATCCTGTTCGTGGTGGATGCCTCGTGGAGCATGGCCGTGACCGAGCGGATGCAAGCCACGAAGGGCGCCATCCTCTCGCTGCTGACGGACGCCTACCAACGCCGTGACCGGGTCGGCCTCGTCGTCTTCCAAAAAGACCGCGCCAGCCTGATCTTGCCGCCCACCAACTCCGTGATGTTGGCCCGCAAAGCCCTCGCCGATATTCCCGTTGGGGGGAAAACGCCGCTTTCTGCCGGCTTGTTGCTGGCCTACGAGGTGATTAGCAAAGAACAGCGCCTGCACCCAGACGTCATGCCCCTCATGATCCTGCTCACCGACGGGGCGGGCAACGTCTCCATTGGGAATTTGCCCCCCCAAGAGGAAGCCCACCGACTCGCCGATCAGTTTGCTCAGCAGCACATCCGCACCGTGACCATCAACATGGAACACGCCGCCTTCGATCAGGGCTTGGCGCGCCTGCTGGCCGAGCATCTCGGCGGGCCGTGCTACGCGCTGGCCGACTTGCGGGCGGAGACGCTGTACGAAGCCGTCAAGCAGGAGTTGAAGTGACCCCGATGCTCAACTGGGCGGGATGGGCCGCCCATTTACGGGCGGTGGCGGTAGGGGCCGCCCCCCTAGAGCGCGATATTTTGGCCTACTTTGCACAGATCTTCACCAAAGCGGCGGCGGGGGCCGAACTAGCATTCGATGAGTCCGCCGTGATCGACGTGCTGGGGGCGGTGTGGGCGGCGAATCCCCCTGCCGACCCCGCCGCCCGCCTCCTGACGGCCCTTGCGACGGGCGTTCAGGCCGAATGGCTGGAAATGAGCGGCCTCGAACGCTTCTACGAATCGGTGGGGGGCAGCTACGAACCCGATTGGGATCAGGGCGTGTTGTGGCAGATGGTTGGGGCGGTCTTTTTGCGGGCGGGGGAGGCCCTGCGCGGGGCGTTGGGATGACCGAAATGGGGGCGCAACGGGCGGCGGGGGGGAGATTTTGCGGTATACTCTCTAACAAGTGCTTCTAACAGGTGCTTCTAATAGGCTTACTTGCGACTCGTGACAGGTGCTGATCATGCCCATCGATCTCCGAAAAGTCCGCGAATATTTGAAGGACTTCGCCTTTAAACCCCTTTTTATCGAAGCGCTAGGCTGGGATCGCTGGTCGGCCACGCTAGGCCGTTACGACGGCCTCACCCTGACGCCGATTGCCGAAAAAAGCGGCTTCGCGGTCATCCAGTGCACGGCCCCCGACGGTAACATCCCCAGCAGCGGCGTGCGCGCCCAAATCGATAAGCACCTTTCCGCCCAGTACGAAGAACACATCGTGATCTTCGTCGACGGCGTCCAGCAAAGTTCGCTCTGGCGGTGGGTGAAGAAGGAATCCGGCAAGCGCGGCAAGCCCAAAGAACACGACTACCGCCGCACCCAACCCGGCGATTCGCTGATCCAGAGACTGGCCGGAATCGCCTTTGACTTCGAAAACCTCGACGCTGAAGGCCGGGTCGCCATTGGCGAGGTTTCGCGGCGGGTGGGCGAAGCCTTCGATACCGAGCGGGTCACCAAGAAGTTTTACGACCTGTTCAAGAAGGAACATGACCGCTTCCTTAAGGCCCTCACCGGCCTGCCCGACCCCAAACTGCGCGAGTGGTACGTGTCGGTCTTGCTCAACCGCCTGATGTTCATCTACTTCATTCAGCGCAAGGGCTTCCTCGATGGCGATTTTAACTACCTGCGCACCAAACTCGGCCAGATGCGG
>Ga0272446_1002005_pt1 | contig 28591 bp, 28 predicted proteins | sample YNPCB0061_FD_194587 | JGI IMG/M metagenome (GOLD analysis project Ga0272446, IMG submission 194587) | Hot spring microbial mat communities from Yellowstone National Park, WY, United States - YNP-CB-006-1 | ecosystem: Environmental > Aquatic > Thermal springs > Hot (42-90C) > Sediment | place...
TATGACCAATCATTTAGCAGGATGTGCGGCTGCGAGCCGCACCTACCTTCATCGTAGGCGCCGCTCGCAGCGGCGTTTCCCTCGCCCTTCGAGATAACCTTTTCGTCGGCGCTGGATGTGCGGCTGCGAGCCGCACCTACCTTCATCGTAGACGCCGCTCGCAGCGGCGTTTCCCTCGCCCTTCGAGATAACCTTTTCGTCTGCGTAGGATGTGCGGCTGCGAGCCGCACCTACCTTCATCGTAGGCGCCGCTCGCAGCGGCGTTTCCCTCGCCCTTCGAGATAACCTGTTCGTCGGCGCTGGATGTGCGGCTGCGAGCCGCACCTACGATCTTCGTAGCAGGATGTGCGGCTGCGAGCCGCACCTACAATCACCTACGATCAACCTAAACGCGTATCAGCGTACAAGTGACAGGCGACCTGTGCGCCCTCCACTTCAAAATCGGGCGGCGGCGTGGTGCGGCAGATGTCCATGACCCGTGGGCAGCGACCAGCAAAGCGGCAGCCCTGGCGCAGATACTCATCTTGCTCGGTGTCGGAGAGGCGAATCTCTTCCTTCCAGCGCCGCGCCGTGTCGGCCTCCGGGATCGACGCGCGCAGCAATTGCGTGTACGGATGCTTGGGCGCCATCAGCACCTGCTCCACTGTGCCCATCTCCACGATGTCGCCGCGGAACATGATGGCGATGCGGTCGCAGACGTAGTACGCCGTCGCCAGGTCGTGGGTGATGTAGAGCACGCTGACGCCCAGCTCGTCGCGCAACTTCTTGAAGAGGTTGACGATCGACATGCGCAGCGAGGCGTCGACCATGGAGACCGGCTCGTCGGCAATGATGAGTTGCGGGTCGGTGAGGAGCGCGCGCGCAATCGAGATGCGCTGCAACTGTCCGCCGGAGAACTCGCTGGGATACTTGCCGGCCAAGTCTTCGTAGCTCAGCCCCACCAGGCGCAACTTGGCGTCGATGCGATCGATGGCTGCCTGTCTGGTTTTCGCCAGCTTGTAGTTCTGGATCGTCTCGAAGAAGTAGCGTTCGACCTGACGCAACGGGTTGAAGGTGCTGAAGGGGTCCTGAAAGATCGCCTGGATGCCCTCGGTGAACCAGACCTTTTCGTTCCTGGCTTCCTTCTTGCCGCTGTGGATGATGGCGCCAGCGGTGGCGTGCTCGAAGCCCATGATGATGCGCGCGGTCGTCGTCTTGCCGCAGCCGCTCTCGCCAGCCAGGGCGAAGATCTCCGCCGGTTTGATGAAGAACGACACATTGTCGACCGCCGTGATCTTGACGCGCGAGAGGACGCTGCCCAGGGTGAAGGTTTTGGTCAGATTTTCGACTTCAAGCAGCTTGTCCATGCTGTCCCTCCCCCACCAGCCAGCAGGCAACGCGGTGATTGGCTTTGACCTGCGTGAAACCTGGCATTTCCTGTTTGCAGATCTCTTTGGCGTGCGGACAGCGCGGGTGGAAAGGGCAGCCGCCGGGCAGGTTCGCCAGTGACGGCGGAGCGCCGGGCACGCTCTCGCGCGGCGTCTTGTCGCCAAACTTGGGCAATGAGTTGATCAGATATTGTGTGTAGGGGTGCGCCGGCGCGCCGAAAATTTTCTCGGTAGGCGCCTCCTCAACGATCTTGCCGGCGTACATGATGCCAATGCGATCGGCGATGTTGGCGTGCACACCCATGTCGTGCGTCACCAGCACGATCGTGTTTTTGAGCCGCGACTGCACATCCTTGAGCAACTGCACGACGCCACGCTGTACGACAACATCCAACGCCGTGGTCGGTTCGTCGCCGATGATGATGCGCGGCTTGAGCAGCGTCGCCAGCGCAATCGTCACGCGCTGACGCATCCCGCCCGAAAGCTGATGCGGGTAGGCGTCCAGAATCTTGATGGGCAGCCCTAACTCGACAATGTGCTCCTTTGCCAGCTCGAAGGCTTCGGCTTTCGAGCCAGCGCTAATGTGGCTTTCGATGAAGTCTCGGTATGTGTCCTTGATGCGTGCGACAGGATTGAAGACGCTCATCGAGCCTTGCGGCACGTAGGCGATGTATTCCAGCCGCAGCTTGCGCTTTTCTTCCGGCGTGAGCGTGGCGACATCGACCTCCTCGCCGGCAATGCGATAGGTGACGCGACCCGACATCACGCGCAGCGGCGGCTCAACGGCGGCGGCTAACGCTTTGAGCAGCGTCGTCTTGCCGCAGCCACTCTCGCCGGCGATGCCGTAAATCTCGTTTTCCTGGATCGCCAGATCGACTTCGTTGACTGCCTTGAGAATCTTTTGCTTCCCGTAGACGTCCAGCACATAGTAGGCGTGCAGCGCCTCGGTGCGAAGAATGGTGTTGTCCATGATGATTAGGCTGCCCCCACACGCTGCACGCGTCTGCGCGGATCGAGATACTCACTGATGCTGACCGACAGCCAGTACAGAGCGATGAAGAGCAGGATCGACAGCGTGATCGGCGTCAGCACCCACCACCAGCGCCCCAGCAACACCGCCTGATAATTGATCGCCCAGTAGAGCATCGTGCCCAACGTCGGGATCGAGAGGTCGAGCAATCCCAAAATCGCCAGCGTGATCTCCAGACCGATTGCCCACGCCATGTTGTTGATGAGCGTCGAAAAGATCAGCGGTGTGGCGTAGGGCATGTACTCGTTCGCCACCAGGCGCAAGGTGCCCGTGCCGGAGAGCACCGCCGTCTTGGTGAAATCGCGTTCGCGCAGGCTCAGAATCTGCGACCGAATCAGGCGAGCATCCCACGCCCAGCCAAAAATCGCCAGCATCAGCCCCAGGCTCACCACGTTCATGCTGTTGCGGATTAACATCGCCAGCAGCACGATCATCAAGAAGAGCGGGATGACCAACAGGCTGTCGCTGACGAACATCAGCACCCGGTCCGATTTGCCGCCAAGATAGCCGGCGACCATGCCGACCGTGACCGCGATCACACGCGAGACCAGCCCAGCGATCAAGGCGATGGTCAGCGAGTTGCGCACGGCGAAGGTCGCCTGCCAGAAAATGTCCTGGCCGTTGGAGTCGGTGCCCAGCCAGTGCTCGGCGGAGGGACGCAGATCGCGCGGCGCCACACCCCACAACGTCGGGTCATAGGGCGAGGCAAAGGAAAGCCCCGCAAAGACGAGCATCATCACCACGATCCAAAAACCCCAAAAGAAGCGATAATCTCGAAGTAAATCCCTGAATACTTTCACGCTATCTGCACTCCTTGTCGAGCGAAGGCATGCCACGTGGTGCGTGTTTCGTGTATCGTGGGGCGTGCCTCACAAAGCAACACTCGTCACGCAACACGCACCACGCCTCACGAATACCGAATACGCGGGTCGAAGAGCGGGTAGATCAAATCGACGATCAACACGGCCGTTGTGATAGCAAAGATCGAAAAGACCGTGATGCCCATGATCAGGTTGTAGTCGCCGTTGATGATGGCGCGATAGAGCAGCGTCCCCAACCCTGGATAGGAGAAGACGATCTCGGTGATCAGGGCGCCGCTAAAAATCAGCCCCAACGACAACGCCAGACCAGTGATCTGTGGCAGCAACGCGTTGCGGAAGACGTAGCGCGTGACGATCTTGCGTTCGGTGACGCCGCTCAAACGGGCATATTGAACGTAGCTCTCGCCAACGACGCTCTGCACCACCAGCTTCATGGTCTGGAACCAGACTGCCATACCGAGGATTGCGATGGAAAGCGCCGGCAGGAACGAATGCCACAGGACGCTCTGGATGTACGGCCACGAGAAGTTTGGCTGCATGCCCAATTTTGCGCCGCCAGAGACCGGGAACCAGCGCACGGCATAGGCAAAGAGCAGAAGCAGCGCAAAGGCAAAGATGTAATAGGGCATCGGGCGGATCACCATCGCCACCCCGTCCAGCACCTGTGACCAACGGCTGCCAGCGTAGTAGCCTGCAAACGCACCGACCACATTGCCGATGACCCAGGCCAGGAGTGTTGTGGTCAGCAACAGCCCGACCGTCCACGGCAGCGCCGTGACGATCAGCGTAGCCACTGGCGTGGGGAACTGAAAGAATGAGACCCCCAGGTCGCCGCGCGCCAGACGCTGCCAGAAGGCCACGTACTGGTCGAACCAGTTCCCTTCCAACCCGTACATCTGCGTCAGATCGGCGATGATTTTGTCCATCGCTCCGGGTTCCAGCGTGGCGCCGCGCGACCGTAACTCTCCGATCGTGCGCATGACCGGATCGTTAGGCAGCAGCCGGGGGATGATAAAGACCGCTGTGATCCCGAAGAAAATGACCAGGATATACTGAATGAGGCGTGGGATGAGATACCGTCGAAAGAACATGCCGCAGACACCCTCCTCGAATCATGTTGGAGATTGGGAGATTGGGAGATTGGAGATTGGGAGATTGGGCGATCCGAACGTTGCGTCCAACGCCCAATCTCCAATCTCTAGTCTCTAGTCTCTAGTCTCTAATCTCCAATCTCCAATCTCTATACTTCTACTCTGCGCCCGTCGGCTGCAGGAACGGCGTCATGTACTTGAACGGACCCCAGTGCGTGTAGGGCTGCGTGTAGGGGTTCTCCGCGCCGGGCCAGTTCGTCCAGTAGTACTCGTCCCAGGTTACGAAACCGACATAGCCGTAGGTGGGAATGCCCGGCATCTCGGCGACTGCAATCTTGAGCCCCTCGATGCCGATATCCACCGTCGCCTGGTAGTCGGTCGGATCGGTGTTGCGCAGCTTCTCGATCACAGCGTCCATCTCTGGCGAAGACCAGCGCGACGGGTGGCCGTCGGTGGTGTCGCCCAGCGGCTTGACGTATTGCGAGTTGTAGTGATTGAGCACGCGATAGAGATCAGGCCCAGCGCCCCAGGGTTCCTGAGCAGGCCAGGCGCCAGACACGTCGAAATCGCCGGTGGGGCCCAAACTGCCAGCGGCCTCAGAAGGATACTGGCTGGCGTCGATGCCAAAGCGTTTCCACGCCTGCACTGCCGCTGCACAGTTGCGGAAATCATGGTTGACCGCAGCCGTGCCGCTCAAGCAGGCGATCTTCCACGGCGTGCCGTCGGGCAGCAGCCACTTGCCAGCGCTGTCCTTGCTAAAGCCATTCTTGAGCAGCAGTTTCTCGGCGACATCCGGTGCGTACTTGTACCAGCCATAGCCAAAGAGCTTGCCCAACTCCTCAGGATCGGTCGGCACTTCATGGCCGCGCCCCTTGGCGTACTCGACGATGCGCTGTGAGGCGTTCGCATCGAAAGGCTTGAAGGTCTCGCCGTTGCCGATGTCGAGCGTGAACTCCTCCAGCCACGGGATCATCGGCTTGATGAAATCATCGGGATAGTTGGAGAGCGATGGAATGTGCACAGGGCTGAGCGCGCCGGTGCCGTCCACGGCGATGCCCATGTAGTCAGCAATATCAATCGCCAGCAGCAACGCCCAACGCACATCCTTGTTGTCATACGGCGCCTTCGCTGTGTTGAAGGTGATGCCGGTCTCCGCCGGGTCGTTGTTCACAACGTAGGGCCAATCGCGACGATAGGCGCGGCAGGTGTCGCACTGCTGCAACACAGCCTGGAGACCGTCCGAGGAGACGCCCAGCACGTCGGCCTGGTGGGTCAACTGCGCCAGGATTTTCGACCCCTCGTCGGCAAAGTACTGGAAGACGATATATTTGGGCTTTGGCTCGCCGAACATCATGCCGGTCGGGCTCTTATCCCAATCGGCGCGCTTTTCCCAGATCGTCCAGAAGCCGGACGGATCGAAGCTGTGTAGCTTGTAGGGGCCGGCGCCGACAAAGGGGTTGAACTCGAAATTCACCGGGTCTTCCACCGACTCCCAAATGTGCTTGGGCATGATCCAGGTGCTGCCCCAGCGATCGAGGAAGGTGGTGTGGAAGCGCGAGTTCGGCTGATTCAGCTCAAAGCTCACCGTGTAATCATCCGGCGCCGAGACTGACTTCACATTTTCAACAAAGTAGCTGTTCGCATTGAAGCCGCTGTTCGACATGATCGTCTCAACGGTGAAGACGACGTCAGCCGACGTGAAGGGCTCGCCATCCGACCAGGTGACGCCTTCGCGCAGCGGAATGCTGACCTGCGTGAAATCGTCGTTGTAGACCGGGTCCCCTGCCGCCAGGCCGGGGATGATCTTGCCGGTGGCAAAGTCGACCGACCACAGCGGTTCGTTCGCCAGGTTCTGCATACCGCGGTCGCGCCACTTCCAGCCGACCCACTCGTTGAAGTTGCTGGGCGAACCGACGCGCCCGGTGAGAATGTCGGCGATCAGCGTCTCGTTGCGCGGGAGGTCGCCCAAACCAGAACTTGGCTGTTCAGCGGCTGGCTGCGCCGCCGCTGGCGCTTCGGCGGCTGGCGCGCCCGCCTCAGGCGCAGCGCCGCACGCCGATAGTATCAGGCTCGCCATCACCAGCAAGCCCACCAACACCATCCATTTGCCTCTCATGCTCTTCTCCTTTTTGCTTGTGACTGACTTGAACAAACTTACGAACCAGGATCGATGGCCCGGCACGACTGGCGCACTACCAGCCGCGTCGCGACTTTGTATTGCCGACTCTCGCAGGGTTGCCCCTGGATGAGTTTGAGCACGAGTTCCGCCGCCAGTTCACCCATCTTTTCGATCGATTGATCGACAGTCGTCAGCGGTGGGTTGATCGAGAGGCTCTCCAACGTGTTGTCGAAGCCAATGACCGAGAGATCCTCCGGGATGCGGATGCCGTAGCGCGCCGCCGCATCATAGACGCCGAACGCGGTTTCGTCGCTCGACGCCATGATCGCCGTCGGCGGCTTCGCCAGCGTCAGCAACTGCTCGGCGCACCCTGCGCCGGTCACGCGCGTATAGTCGCCGGTGACAAGCAACGCCGGATCGAACGCAATGCCGGCCTGCGCCAGCCCGGCGTGATAGCCCTCCAACCGACGCTTGGCGCTCTCCAGGTCGGGGCGGCCGGCGATAAAGCCGATGCGCCGATGCCCCAGGCTGACCAGATACGCCATCGCCTCGAGCACGCCCTGATAATTGGTGGCAATGACGGCTGGATATTCGGTCGTCGCCTGATACGGGTCGATCGCCACCAGCGGCGAGGTCGTGCGATAGGTGGCGGCGTTGGGCGTTACGACGATGATGCCGTCGGTGACGGTGCCATTGAGCTGCGCCACCAACTGCACCTCCCAGTCCGCCATCGAAAAGGGGTTGCGCCGCGCGCTGGCGTACGCCAGCAGATCATAGCCCTGCGCCGATGTAACCTGGTTGACGCCGCGAATGACAAGCGAAGTGAACGGATGCCAGAGATCAGGGACGATCAGCCCAACGACATTGGTGACGCGGCTGCGCAGGCTACGGGCGGCAATGCTGGAGGCATAGCCAAGCTGCTCAATCACGCGGCGCACAGTCGCCGCGGTTTCGGGCGCGACATCGGCTTTGTCGTTGAGGACGCGCGAAACTGTGGAGACGGAAACTCCTGCCGCGCGCGCCACATCTCGGATCGTTGTTCCACCATGAAGTTGTGGCATGGTTGCAAGCTCGGTTGTCGAAAGTGGGGTTTGCGCCGATGCCGGTAACGATACCGGTATCGTTATCAGCATTGTAGCAAAAATTCAATGATTGTCAATACCCAATTTTCACCTCATGGCTTTGCCCGTCGCCCCAACCCGTGATACGCTGGCGCACATGTCCACTGCCGACCGCACTCGCTGGAATCAACGGTATATGGCTGGCGACGCTCCAATCGATGCGAAACCCAACCATTGGTTGACCTCCCATGCCGGGGCGCTGGATCATGTGGCTGCCGCGCGGCTGGCGCAGGGGGAGTCGCCAACGGCGCTCGATGTGGCTTGCGGCGCCGGTGGAACCGTGATCTGGCTGGCGCAGCGCAGCTGGCTGGCGACCGGTGTGGATATCAGCGATGCTGCGTTGGCGCTGGCGCTGCGTGCGGCGGCGCAGCAAGGCGTTGCCGACCGCGTGTCTTTCCTCGCCGTCGATCTCGATGCGTGGAGACCCGCGCCGGCTGCGTTCGACTGCGTAACCTGTTTTTACTTCCTGGATCGCACCCTCTGGCCGTGGCTGCGGGCAGCGGTGCGACCGGGCGGGCTGCTGGCGCTACAAACCCACCATTCCGGTGTACTGAAGGTGCGTCCCGACGCCAACCCGGATTACCTGCTGACGCCAGGCGAGTTGACGGCGTTGATCGCCAGTTGGGGGTGGACGCTGCTGGCGACGAGCGATCCGACGTCTGCCGCAACCAGTGAAGCGGTGCTGGCGCAGCGTCCGTCTGCATGACTGGCAAAGATTGATGGGCATTGCGCAGTGGCTGGCGCCTGACCCGCCCGCGCAACTCGCCCCGCGCAACTGACAAAACGAGGAGCCATGAAACAAGACCTGGATCGCCTGATGGCGGAACGCAATCTCGACGCCCTGCTGGTGCTGGGCAACTCGGCAGGGAACCCGGTGATGAACTATCTGACCGGCAGCGCTCATCTGGAACGCGCGTTGGTGCTGAAGCGGCGCGACGGCCCGTTGACGCTGGTGCACGGCGGCATGGAACGCGACACTGCCGCCGCCACCGGGCTGCGCCTGGTCGATCGCGACGCTCAATACAACCAGATGCGCTATCTGCAAGCGCATGACGGCGATCGCCTGGCCGCCGAGGTCGCCTATCTTGCCGACGTGATTCATAACGAGCAATTGCGCGGCCGGCTCGGCGTCTACGGCATGATCGATGCCGGCGCCGCGCTGCTGCTGCTCAACCTGCTGCAAGATCGCCTCTTCGACACCGAAATTGTCGGCGAGTACGGCGAATCGCTCTTTGCCCTTGCCCGAGAGACCAAAGACGCCGCTGAGATCGCCCAAATGGCGGAAGCCGGACGCCTGACGGGGGTGGTCGTCGGCGAGACGCAGGAGTACGTGCGGCGGTGCGGTGTTCGCGGTGATGCGATCCTCAAGCCGGATGGCGACCCGCTCACAATCGGCGATGTCAAGAGCTTCCTGCGCACACGACTGCTGCACTACGGCCTGAAGGAGGACGGCGACACGATCTTTGCCCAGGGCCGCGAAGCGGGCGTTCCCCACAACCGGGGCACGGAGTCGGTGGCGTTGCGTTTGGGGCAGACGATTATCTTCGACATCTTCCCACGCATCAGCAGTGGCTATTATCACGACATGACGCGCACCTGGTGCTTCGGCTACGCCACCGACGAGGTGTACGCCATATATGAACAGGTCAAGGAAATCTTTGACCAGACAATGGCGGCGGTGCGCGTTGGGTTGCCCTGTCGCGACCTGCAGCAGATGACGCTGGACTACTTCGAGGCGAAGGGACACCCGACGGCGCGCACGCATCCGGGCGGGCACGACGGCTATGTGCACAGCCTGGGGCATGGCGTCGGGCTGGACGTGCACGAGGAGCCGCGGCTGAGCGTTGCCGCTGGCAACAACACCCGGCTGGCGCCAGGACACGTCGTCAGCATCGAACCGGGGCTGTACTATCCAGAACGCGGCTATGGCGTGCGTATCGAGGATACGATTGCACTTCAGGCGGACGGCAGCGTGCTCAATCTGACGCAGTTTCCGTACGATCTGGTGACGCCGATGGGTTGATCGAGCGCAACAGGAGAGCAGGCTGGCATCCGCGCGCAGAGGTGGGGTGTGTTGCGTGTTGCGTGTTGCGTGTTCGCCACGCCCATGCAACACGCAGCACGCAACACGCTATTGAAACTGCTCCTGGTAGACGCGCCAGTGTTCAGCAAAGACCTCCGGCGCAATGGCGTAGAGCATCTTGAGCACTTCCTGCCCCATCGCCCGGATCTCCCACTGGGCGGCTTTGTCCACCGCGCGCAGCCAGAGGAAATGTTGCCACGCCGCAAAGTTCATCGTTGTGACAATCCGCGTCTCGGCGGCGTTGGGCAACAGGAAGCGCGCATCTTCCTTGCGGATGCCCAGGTCACGCAACCGTGCGTACTTCTCTTCAGCAATGCGCCAAAACTCGGTCAGCTCGGCCATTGCTGCGGCGTTTTCAGCCACCGCCGGCGGAATGATCGCCTGCCAGCCGCCCTTGCTGAGCTCCACATAGCGCTGTGATTCCTGACTGAAGGAAGCCAGGCGATGACGCACCAGTTGATGGGTGCAGGTGCGGCTGATGCCTTCAAAGAAAAAAGTGGCTGCACCGTGATCGACTAGCAGCGCAGGGTCCTCCAGCAGTGGACGCGTGTAGCCAAGCAGGGTGACGCGCATCGGACCGAGTTGGGCGGGGAGAAGGGATTGGGAGATTGGGAGATTGGGAGATTGGAGATTGGAGATTGGGCGCCCAGTTTGCGCCGAATCGCCCAATCGCTCAATCTCCCAATCTTCTAATCTCCAATCTCCAACCTCAAATTCGCCAAAGACTGACGGGGCGACTGCTTTCAAGATCGGCAGCGACTCCAGCGCCACACCGTGCCGGAAGAAGTCGAGCCAGACGCGCGTGTTGCCGCTCACGATCCAGGTGTTGGCGCCGACGTCAGTCACTTCGCAGTGGCGGTTGCGCGTGCGCCAGTACAGCGGCTCCACCGAATTGGTGACGCGCACCGTAACGACCACGTGCTCGATGATGTCCTCGTGCCCTTCACGCACACGGGCGGCGATGAACTCTGGCGCCGTGCCCATGCGCGCCGTAGAGCGATAGCAGACGCGCCCGGCGAACTCCATGATCGCTTCGGGATAGGTTCCCTGCCCGGCGAAGATCGTGGCAAGGTCGCCGACGCCAGCAACTGTGTCTGGCGTCAACACCGGGTTGCGCTGCGTGTGCGCCAACAATTCAACATGCATGGCGATTGCCTCTATCCGCCAAACAGGGCGCCAAGCCCCATCGCCCCGACGCCAAAGAGTGCGCCGATCATCGCGACGATGGCGCTGATCACCATCACCACCACCCAGCCGATGATCACGGTCAGTAGCGTCTTGCCGTCATCCAGTTGATGCACTTCGCGCACGGCGAAGAAGCCGCAAGCCAGCGCCCACAGGGAGCCAATCAGCGCCACCAGCCCACCGAGGCAAGGGATGAAGCTGAAGAAGCCAAGCACCGTCGGTGCGTAGGCATAACCCAGGGTGCGCTGGAGTTGTGGCGCCGTGGCGCGTCCCTGGAAGAATTGGGCGCCAACGTACTGCACTACATAGACCCAGACGAAGTAGCCGACGATGGCAAATCCGATCCCCAGCACCAGCCCGACGATGGCGCCGATGAAGTTGGCGCTGAAGATGTTGCTGAGAAATGCGCCGACCCCGGAAAGCGCCGCCACCACCATCACGATGGTGAGCGCCTGTTGGCTGTAGCGATCATCGTTTGCCGCCTGCCGGTAGAAGCTGGCGTCGAAGGTCACGGCGCGCCGGATGTCGTTGATCAAAGTAGACGTGTCCATCTGTAGTTTCCCTCCCCTCGAATTGCGTTCATGCTTACCGTCATTATTCATTATGTAGTACGCACGGAACCCACTGCGGTTGCGACGCGCGCCCCAGAGATCATAGTATGCTGCGTCGATAGCGTCAACCCGACTAAGCCTGGGTCAACTTCACGCTGGGAGCAAAGTCGTCGCTGCAGGTCACTGCCTCCGGCGTGACGGGGCGCAATGTCGCGCCGAAGGCGATGACCTGCGATGGACGCCCTCCAGCTTGCAGTGCCTGCCACAACCTGGGGGACACGCGGGCTGGAGCCATCGCGCTGAATGCAATGCGCCGGATCGCAAGTTACGCAGCGCGCCAACACACATGATACAATCTGCACCTATGGCAAAACAATACTACGGCGGGCAAGCCGTCATCGAAGGTGTAATGATGCGGGGGCGCAAGAGTATGGCCGTGGCCGTGCGCAACCCACAAGGCGAGATCGTAGTGCACGAGGAGCCGCTCACGGCAAAAATCTACACCAGCGCGTGGGGACAGTGGCCCTTCGTGCGTGGACTGGGGATGCTGTGGGATGCGCTGGGGCTGGGGATTCGCGCACTCTTCTGGAGCGGCGAGGTTGCAGCGCAGGAAGAGCAGGGAGAAAAAGTCGAGTTCACCGGCCCCGTGGCGTGGACGACCATCGCCGTGAGCCTGTCGTTTGCGGTGGCGCTCTTCTTCTTGCTGCCAACCTTTGCGGCGCGCCTGCTGGCAACCTACGTCAACGACGACCCGATGGTCGACGCCATCTTCGAGGGCGTGATCCGGCTGCTGGTCTTCGTCGGCTATCTCTGGGTGATTGGCAAGTTCAACGACATCAAACGTGTCTTCGGTTATCACGGCGCTGAACACAAGACGATCAACGCCTACGAAGCCGGTGCGCCGCTGACCGTGCCAGAGGTGCAAAAGTTCAGCGTACAGCACACCCGCTGTGGCACCAGTTTTCTGCTCTACGTGCTTGTGATCAGCATCTTGCTCTTTGCCCCACTCACCTTTTCCGACGTTGAGCCGGGATGGCTGGCGCTGTTGCTGCGCTTTGTGACGCGGTTGGCATTGGTGCCGGTCGTAGCTGCCATCGCCTACGAGATCATTCGTTTCAGCGCCGCGCACGAAACGAACCCTCTCATGCGCACGATCATCACGCCGGGGCTATGGCTACAAAAGATGACCACGCGCGAGCCGGAGGATGGCATGGTCGCCTGCGCCATCGCGGCGTTGCAGCCCGTGTTGGCCGCCGACGGCAGGCTGCCAGCGGCGGAAACGCCGGTCAGCGCGCCTGCAGCAGCGCCTGCGGATTAACGCGAGACGGCAGGCGCTTCATTATGCGCCTGCTGCGTCACGCGCCCTCATCAGCGTCGCTCATCACGATCAATTCTTCGCCGTCCACCAGAACATGGTCGCCAGGGCGCAGCTTGCGCCCGCGTCGCGTCTCGACCAGGCCGTTGACGCGCACTGCGCCGCTCTGGATCAGCACCTTCGCCTGGCCGCCGGTCGCCACTATTTGCGCCAGCTTCAGAAATTGTTCGAGCTTGATCGTCTCTTCCACGCGTCACCTTGATTGAATTCCCGCTTGCAGCTGCGCGCGGCATGCTTTTTTGCCGCAGCGTCGCGTGTGTTGCGTGTTGTGTGTTTTGTCTCGTCACGCAGCACGCAACACGCAACACGCAACACACGCGCCATTAGTCTGTTCACCCCTATGTGCACTCCAGCGTCACTGCGCTGCGGCGTTACACCGTCCGCTTGAAGGTCTGCACGCTGAACCAGGTGCTGAGACCCGCAAAAACCATCAACACCACTGCGCAGAGCCAGAGATTCAGGCTGCCGCCGCCAAAGAGCGCGGCTCGCATCCCCTCCACCGCATACGTGGTGGGATTGAGCAACGCCACGCCGCGCATCCAGCCCGGCATCGTCGCCAGCGGATAGAGCGCCGAGCTCAAAAAGAGCAACGGCAAGTTGAGCAGAAACAAGATCGTGTGATAGCCGCCGATCGACTTGCTGCGCAGCGCCATGGCATTGGCAAAGCCGACGCCGCTCACGACAAACGCCGTCAACACCAGCCCGGCGAGCACGACGCCCAGCGGCGACGTCTGGAGGCGCGCACCCAGCATCGCGGCCACCACCACAATCAGGAGCGATTGCACCAGCGACTTGACCAGCCCGCTCCCGGTTGCCGCAAGGAGGATGCTGGCGCGCGGGATCGGCGCCACCAGATACTCTTTCATCATGCCTTTGATCTTCTCCTCCAGGATCGTCATGCCAGCGTTGATGGCGCCGCTCAAGGCAGTGAATGCGATGATGCCGGGCGTGATGAAAGAAAGATAATTCAGCCCGGCGATCGCCGTCGGCGCCACCAGGCGATCCATGCCAAGGCCAAAAGTCGCCGCCAACAGCAACGGCGCTGCCAGCGTGCCGCCCAGTTCCTGGCTGTTGCGCATAAACTTGTAGAGATGCTTCGTGAAGATGACCCAACTGCCGCGCCACAGTTCCTGCGCCGGGTTGGTGGCCGTGGCTGGCGTCACAAGGTTGTCCCAACTGCGAAGTTGTTGTTGCATGTTCTTCTCCTGACAGCGCACTGGCGCTGCCGCAAGCGATCTTTGACGGATGAGCATTGTAGCGCATATCAGGGTTTTCTGGCGATTGCATCCAGGTCGCTGTGTGGTGTACAGTAGCGTTGTTCATCTACAGTGGACGCGCAACCCATTGGAAAAGGAGGGCGCAGACGATGCAAGAAACCACGAAACGCACTTTCGGGCCGTTGCAGTGGGGGATTGTCGTTCTGACCAGCACGACGGCCCTCATTCACTTCGCGCTGGGAATCAACACCCCCTTCCCCACCGGATGGCCGTTCTTGCTGAACGCCACCGGTTATGTCGTCTTGCTGCTGCTCTATCTGCTCAACCTGCCCTTTTTGCGTCAGCGGCGGGCAGGCGTGCGCTGGCTGCTCATTGCCTACGCTGCGGCGACAGTGATCGCCTGGTGGCTGATGGATGGAGCGCGCACCCCGCTTGGCTATGGCGACAAAGCGGTCGAGATTGCCCTGATCGTACTCTTGTGGCTGGATGGACAACGCAGGTGAGCGTCACGTAAACGCAATCTTATGTCCAAAAAGCATGTGAAAATTTGCGCGAACCATTGGTCACGGCTATAATCGGCGTGCTTGAGAGCTAAGTACAGCGCAAGCACAGCATGAGCGAAAACTGATGGATGGGAAGCAAGCGCACCTTGATTGGCGACAGCTCATTACAGGCTTGCTTTTGACGTTGATTGCGCCTGTTGGTTTTGCGTTGCTGCTGGACTGGTGGCTGACAACTTTGCCGCTCATCACAATGATCGTGGGCTTAATCTGCATTCCACTGGCCACAGTGGTCGTGGTGCGCACAGCCTTGAGTGAACTTGATCGCGTGATTGCCGCAGTGGCGCCGGACGATCAAGTGGTCGATGACAACCAAAATGCTGACGGCGCCGGTCTGCCGGACGCCGGCGCCTGAAAACAACGCCGGCCATTGCCGGTTCACTTGTTAGCGAAGGAGCGTTTTGCATCATGCGTCAAAAGCTTATCGATGCTCTCTGGGGCACCACAACCCGCAAAACCTGGACGATCGTTGTTGTCGTGTTGCTGATTGCCAGCCTCGTGACCAAATTCGTTTTGCCGGTGCCGCCGCCCCACGTTGCACTTTCCGGCGAACCCATCTTCTCCAGTGGGCCAGCATGGTTTACGAACTCGGTGCTCACCACCATCATTGTTGACATCATTTTGATTCTGTTGGCGCTGCTGACGCGCTTCAGCCTCAAGGAAGTGCCGAGCGGCCTGCAGAATGTGATGGAAGCCGTCATCGAAGCGCTCTACGGTCTGGCCGAAAGCGTCGCCGGCAAGAACGCCAGCAAGTTCTTTCCCTGGGTGGCGACAATCTTCCTCTTCGTCATCATCAGCAACTGGAGCGGGTTGATTCCGGGCGTAGGCAGCATTGGCTTCTACCACCCGACTGAGGCGCACGGCGCTGAAGGGGAGGGGCACGGCTTCCTGCTCGACAATCAGTTGGCAATGGCGGGCGGCAGCATCATCCTTGCTGCGCCGGAAAAGACGCAGGGCGCCGCCGTCGCCGCCGAGAGCGAGCATGGCAAGTTCGTCCCGCTTTTCCGTGCACCCAGCGCCGACCTCAACGTGACCTTTGCGCTGGCAATTGCCACGATGGTCATGGTGCAGATTTGGGGTGTGCGGCACCTGGGCGGCGGCTACTTCCGCAAATTCTTCAACTTCAGCGGGCCGAATGGTTTTATGAAAGGCATCAACGGCTTTGTCGGCATCCTGGAGCTGATTTCTGAGTTCGCCCGCATCATCGCCTTTGGTTTTCGTCTCTTTGGCAATATCTTCGCTGGCGAAATCGTGCTGGCAACCATGGCGTTCCTCTTCGCCTTCCTCTTGCCAATTCCTTTCTATGCGTTGGAGGTGTTCGTCGGCTTTGTGCAGGCGTTGGTCTTCATGATGCTGGCGCTGGTCTTCTTCCAGATGTCCACCATCAGTCACGGCAGCCACGACGAACATCATTGATTCGTTTGGTCAGTTTGGATTCAGGTAGCTCTATCTCATTCACTAAAGGAGATTGAAAAATGGAAATCGATGCAGCGAAACAACTGGGTGCGGCGCTGGCAATGGGTTTGGGCGCGATTGGGCCAGGCATTGGCATCGGTCTGATCGGTTCCAAGGCGATGGAAGCCATGGGACGCAACCCGGAAGCCGCCGGCACGATCCAGACGAACATGATTTTGGCGATTGCCTTCGCCGAGTCCATCGGTATTTTCGCATTGGTGATCGCGCTGTTGCTCAAATTCGTCTAAGCTCAAGCACAGCGATTGCCGCAACCGGTGGTATCGCAGGTTGAAAAGGAGGCAAATTCGTGGACGCACTTGGAATTGAATGGACACTGCTGCTGGCGCAGATCGTCAACTTCGGGATCTTGATCATCCTGCTGCGCATGTTTCTGTACCAGCCGGTGCTCAAGATGCTCAACGCCCGCAAAGAACGGATTGCCCAGAGCATGAAGGACGCCGAACGCGTCAGCGCCGCGGCACGCGAGGCAGAGCAGGAAAAGAGCAAGGTGCTCGAACAAGCGCGCCGCGAGGCGCAGGAAATTCGGGCGCAGGCCACACGCGACGCTGAAAAGATCGCGCAGGATGTGCGCGGGCGCGCCGAGCAGGAAGCCACCGACATTCGCATGAAAGCGCAAGCCGACGCCGCCAAGCAGGTCGAACTTGCCCTGGCCGACGCCAACAAGCAGATTGCGGAACTGGCGATCATGGCGACCGAGAAACTGCTGGGGCGCGAACTCGCCAACAAGGCTGAGCAGCAGCGCTTCGTTGCGGAGTTCTTGGCGGAGTCCGGGAGCAAGGGCAAATGAGCAGCAAGCAAGAGCGGGTGAACCGTTACGCACAGGCGCTGTGGCTGGCTCAACTGGAACGCTGGCAGCAGGCTTTCGATGCGGCAGCGCGCGCAATGAGCGAGAAGAAGCTGGCGGCGCTGTTGGCGGACAGCAGCAAGAGCAACGCCGACAAAGCGGCCGCTCTCGAAAAAGCGTTGCCCGCAGACTTCCCTGTCGAAGTGGCAAATCTGCTCAAAGTGATGATCGACGCCGGTGACGCCGCCCTGATCGACGAGGTGAGCGGACGCGTGGCGCAGGTTGCATCCGGCAAGCGCGAGTCGCTCAAGGCCGAGATCACCAGCGCCATCGAACTGTCCGACGACGAGAAGGACAAGCTGCGCAAGCGCTTGACCGAAGAGTATGGCGCTGGCCTGACCTTCAGCTTTAGCGTCGATCCGGCGCTGATGGGTGGTCTGCGCGTGCGCGTGGGCGACCGCCTGATCGACAATTCGGTTGCTACCCGGTTGGCCACCCTGCGCGAGTCGATTGCTTCGGTGGTTCGGTAGCGTCGAACCGTGTTACGTGATTCGTGGCCGGTGGCGGCTATGAATTCAACCCACGCAACACGCAACACGCAACACGTTACAGGAGGAAATGATCCAAATGGCTGTGCGTACCGATGACATCACAGCGTTGCTGAAACAACAAATCCTGAATTACACACCCGCGCCCAGTCAGATCGACGTTGGTGAAGTCTTTGAGGTTGGCGACGGCATCGCGCTTGCCTCCGGCTTGACCAACGTGATGGCTGGTGAGCTGGTTGAATTTCCCAAAACCGGCACATTAGGGATCGCTTTGAACCTGACCGCCGAAAATGTTGGCATCATCATCATGGGTGAATACCAACACATCGAAGAGGGTGACCTGGTGCGCCGCACCGGGCGCATCGCTTCGGTGCCAGTCGGCGACGCGCTGATCGGACGTGTGGTCAACGCCGTCGGTCAGCCCATCGACAACAAGGGACCCATCGATTCGAACAAGTACCGCCCTGTCGAGCGCATTGCGCCTGGCGTGATCAAGCGCCAGCCAGTCGATACGCCCGTGGCGACCGGCATCACGGCCATCGACGCCCTGATCCCGATCGGGCGCGGCCAGCGCGAGTTGATCATTGGCGACCGACAGACCGGCAAGACAGCCATTGCCCTTGACACCATCATCAACCAAAAAGGCAAAGACCTGATCTGCATCTACGTCGCCATCGGCCAGAAGCAGTCGTCGGTCGCCCAGGTGGTGGGCACGCTGGAGAAATACGGCGCGATGGATTACACCATCGTCGTGAGCGCCGCCGCCTCCGACCCTGCGGCGCTGCAATACCTGGCGCCATTCGCTGGCTGCGCCATGGGTGAGGAATTCATGGAGCAGGGGCGCGATGCGCTCATCGTCTATGACGATCTTTCCAAGCACGCCCAGGCTTATCGCCAGGTCTCGCTGTTGCTACGCCGCCCGCCGGGCCGTGAAGCCTATCCGGGCGACGTCTTCTACCTGCACAGCCGCCTGCTCGAACGTGCGGCGCGCCTGTCCAGGGAAGAAGGCGGCGGCAGCCTGACGGCGTTGCCTGTCATCGAGACGCAGGCTGGTGACGTATCGGCGTACATTCCGACCAATGTCATCTCGATCACTGACGGCCAGATATTCCTGGAGTCCGACCTCTTCTACGCTGGCATTCGCCCCGCCTTGAACGTCGGCATCTCAGTAAGCCGCGTTGGTGGCGCAGCGCAGACGAAGGCGATGAAGAAGGTGGCTGGACGCCTGAAACTGGAGCTGAGCCAGTATCGTGAGTTGGCGGCGTTTGCGCAGTTTGGCTCGGATCTCGACCCGGCGACGCAGCGTCAGCTCGATCGCGGTCGGCGTCTGACTGAGCTGCTCAAGCAGTCACAATACGTGCCAATGTCGCTCGACAAGCAGGTCATGAGCCTGTGGGCGGCGGGCGCCGGCAAGCTCGACCAGGTGCCGGTGCAATACGTCAAGCGGTGGGAAGCGGACATGCATGCCTTTATGGGCGCCAACCACCCTGAGATCGGCCAGGCGATTTTGCGCACCAGGGATCTCCAGCCGGAGATCATCGACGCGATGAGCGTGGCAATCGACGACTTCAACAAGTCGTGGCGGCCGCCGCAGTAAGAAAAGCGATTGAGAGAATAAGCGATTGAGAGATTGATAGATTAGAGATTAAGTTCTTCGGATAGCGGCTTTGTCATTGAGGCGCTACCCCAGCCAGATCACATAATCGCCAATCTCTTAATCTCCTAATCTCCTTTTCGCCCCTCGATAAACTGGAGGGAAGAAAATACCTTGGCGAACTTAACACGTGAAATCCGACGGCGCATCAAGTCGGTGAAAAACATAGCCCAGGTCACCAAGGCGATGGAAGCAGTCTCTGCTGCCAAGATGCGCAAAGCACAGCAGCAGGTGCTGGCGACGCGTCCCTACGCTAAGCAGGCGCGTGAGGTGCTGAGCTACATCGCCCGGTTGACCAGCACGGAGAGCGAGCTGAACCCTCTCATCCAGCCGCGCCCGGTGAAACGCGTCGGCATCTTGCTGGTGACAGCGGATCGCGGGCTGGCGGGTGGCTTCAACGCCAACATTTTGCGCCGCTGCGCCCAACTGATGCGTGAAAAACGCAAAGAGGGCGCCGACGTGACAGTCGTCGCCGTCGGCAAGAAGGGGCGGGAATGGCTGCTGCGCTATGACCCGGTGGTGCGCGCCGAGTTCACCGGCATCCCCGACAACCCGACCACTCATCACATCGGCCCGATTGTGCGGATTCTGATCGACGATTTTCTATCTGGCTACACCGACGAGGTGTTGATGGTCTACACCGACTTCGTCAATACGATTCGCCAGGAACCGGTCGTGCACAAACTTTTGCCGGTGGAGCCAGCCGAACCGTCGGCGACGATGGCGCCGGAGTACATCTTCGAGCCGTCGCCAGAAGCCGTGCTCAATCGCGTGCTCTATGGTTTCACCGAAGTGCAGGTGCTGCAGGCGATCTACGAATCGCTGGCAAGCGAGCACTCGGCGCGTATGGTCGCCATGCGCAACGCCACCGACGCCGCTGGTGAGCTGATCGATGACCTGACGCTGACCTACAACAAGGCACGCCAGGGCACAATCACCAGCGAGTTGATTGACATCGTCGGTGGCGCGGCGGCGTTGGAAGGCAATAAAAATGCGTCGGCCAGCAAGAATGACTGGCTGACAATCGAATGGGAGAGCAGTGCGGCGCCAGTGGCTTGACCGCCCAGAGTAGCAGGCTGCGCTGCTGATGTCGAACGTGGATGAGAACCCAATTCAAGGAGGTCCTCTGTGCCTGAGCAAATGATTGGCACGATTCAGAGCGTGATTGGCCCGGTGGTGGACGTAGCTTTCCCCTCCGGTCACATGCCCGAAATCTATGACGCCATTACCGTGAAAATGGACGATGGCAGTACGTTGGTGCTGGAAGTCGAGCAGCAAGTTGGCAACAACGTTGTGCGCGCCGTCGCCATGGGCAGCACCGACGGTCTGCGCCGTGGCATGGAGGGCGTCTCCGACGGCTCGCCGATTCGCGTCCCGGTGGGTCCGGCGACGCTGGGCCGCCTCTTCAACGTGACGGGCAACCCGATTGACAACAAGGGGCCGGTCGAAGCCGAGATCACCTATCCGATCCACCGCACTGCACCGCCCTTCTCTGAGCAAAGCACCAAAGCAGAAATGTTCGAGACTGGCGTCAAGTGCGTCGATCTGATCGCCCCCTTCACGCGCGGTGGCAAGACGGGCATCTTCGGCGGCGCCGGCGTGGGCAAGACGGTCGTCATCCAGGAGCTGATTCACAACGTCGCCGAGTTCCACAGCGGCTACTCCGTCTTTGCGGGCGTGGGTGAGCGCAGCCGTGAGGGCAACGACCTGATGCGCGAGATGATCGAATCGGGCGTCATCAACTCGACGGTGATGGTTTTCGGTCAGATGAACGAGCCGCCTGGTGCACGCCTGCGCGTCGGGCTGACCGGCGTGACGATGGCTGAGTACTTCCGCGATGAAGGCCGCGATGTGCTACTCTTCATCGACAACATCTTCCGCTTTGTGCAGGCTGGCTCCGAGATGTCTTCGCTGCTCGGTCGCCTGCCCAGCGCCGTCGGTTACGCGCCGACCCTGGGCACCGACATGGGCGACCTGCAAGAGCGCATCACCTCGACCAAGAAGGGGTCGATCACCTCGATGCAGGCTGTCTACGTGCCTGCGGACGACTACACCGACCCGGCGCCAGCGACAACCTTCGCTCACCTCGACGCCACGATCACGTTGCAGCGTTCGCTGGCAGACCAGGGGCTCTTCCCGGCAGTTGATCCGCTTGGGTCGACAAGCCGCATTCTCGATCCGCTGATCGTAGGGGAGGAGCACTACAACGTCGCACGCCAGGTGCAGCAGACGTTGCAGCGTTACAAAGACCTGCAAGACATCATCGCCATTCTCGGCGTCGAAGAATTGAGCGAAGACGACAAGCTGATCGTGGCGCGCGCCCGCAAGATTCAGCGCTTCCTGACGCAGCCGATGTACGTCGCTGCACAGTTCACCGGACGCGATGGCCGTTACGTCAAGATCGAAGACACCGTGCGCGGTTTCCGCGAGATTCTAGAAGGCAAGCACGACGACCTGCCTGAGCAGGCATTCTACATGGTTGGCACGATCGAGGAAGCTGTCGAAGCGGCCGAACGAATGCGCAGTTAAGGAGTTTTCTCCATGTCAATCAAGGTGGACATCGTCACACCGGAAAAGATGCTCTACAGCGGCGAGGTCGAGATGATCACGCTGCCGGGCGCCAATGGCCAGATGGGCATCCTGCGCGGACACGCTCCGCTGCTCTCCACGCTCGATATTGGCGAAATCGTGCTGCACAAACGCGAAGGTAATGATTATCTGGCAGTGAGCGGCGGCGTCGTCGAAGTGCGCCCCGACAAGGTGACGATTCTGGCCGACGTAGCCGAGGCGGGTGAAGAAATCGATGAAGAACGTGCACGCATGGCTCTGGAGCGCGCCCAGCGCATCCTGGCCGAAAACCCGCCGCCCCAGCAGGTGCCGGAGATCATGGCCTCGCTGCGCCGCAGTTCGCTACGCCTGAAGGTGGCGCGTCGCCATGCCGGGCGCCGCGCGTCGTCTGGGTTGAATTACGAAAGCGGCCAGCAATAACAGCAAACGCTCAGGACAACAGCCAAACGGGTTTCAGGCGTGACGCCTGAAACCCGTTTTTTTATTGAACAGTAGTACACGTGGGCGCAAAGAAGCTGCTGGTTGCGTGTCACGTGTCGCGGGCGGCGTAAGGAGACGAAACACGCAGCACACAATACGAGCGCCATTGGGCTATTTAAGCCTACGTGTAGTAGAGGAGGAACCGTGCAGCCAGTTGCAATCGCATGCGGAAGGCGCAGATACAGCAGATACGTGCGGATTCGGTCAGCGCAAATCCGCACGCCCGGCGGGCGTCATCCAAGCAGGTCACCGGCTCCGGCGTGACATCGCGCCCCGTCACGCCAGAGCCGGTGACCTCCAGCAACAACTTTGCCCAGGCGTGAAGTAGACCCCGTTCCGCCCCTGATTTGTCGCACATCCCTGCCAAAGCGTATAATGACTTAGTTGACGATTTATGTCGTCACATCGGCCATTATGGTCGCAGAAATCAAGAACGAAACGAATCTATGTTTGGAAAGCATATTGGCATCGACTTGGGGACAGTCAACGTCCTCGTACATGTGAAAGGACGCGGCATCGTGATGAACGAGCCATCGGTCGTCGCCATTCGCCTGCGCGACAACACGATGGTGGCTGTGGGGCACGAAGCCTACGACATGCTGGGGCGCACGCCCGAAAGCATCGAAGTGGCGCGCCCGATCCGCGACGGCGTCATCGCCGACTTCGTCGTCACGGAAGCGATGCTGCGCTACCTGATTCAGACGGTGGCTGGCGACCCCAACCCGCTCTTCCGCCCGCTCTTCCGGCCCAAAGTCATGATCAGCACCCCGCGCGGCGTCACCAGCGTGGAGGAGCGCGCTGTGCATGACGCAGCGATGCAGGCCGGCGCCGGCGCCGCCTACCTGATTCCTGAACCGCTGGCGGCCGCCTATGGCGCTGGCTTGCCCATCGGCACGCCCACCGGCAACATGGTGGTGGACATGGGCGGCGGCACAACCGAAGCTGCGGTCGTCTCGATGTACGACATTGTGGTGTGGAGCAGCGTCCGCATCGGCGGCAACCGCTTCGACGAAGCCATCGTCAACTACGTCCGCAAGAAATACAACCTGCTGATCGGTGAACAGACCGCCGAGGAGATCAAAATCGGCATTGGCAGCGCGCTGCCGCTGGAAGACGACCGCTTCATGGAAGTGCGCGGGCGCGACCAGGTGACTGGTCTGCCGAAGATCATCCAGATCAGCAGCAGCGAGGTCACCGAAGCGTTGCAGGAGCCGCTGCAGGCAGTCGTCAGCACCGTGCGCGCCACGCTGGAAAAGACGCCGCCCGAACTCGCCGCCGACATCATCGACCGCGGCATGGTGCTGACCGGCGGCAGCTCGCAACTGCGCAATGTGGCGCAACTGCTCACACAGGAGACCGGCGTGCCGGCGTATGTCGCCGAGAATCCCATCGCGTGCGTAGCGCTTGGCGCTGGCCGTGCGCTGGAGAATTACGAGATTATGCGACGCAGCCTGCCGATCGTGCCGGAATAGCATTGTTTTTCACTTTTCCTTGTCGCTGGTTTTGACGAGAGTAGTGATCAAAAGTACAATTTGCGACGAAAATTCCAGAAAAGGTTGGTAACAACAGCTTGACTAGACAAAACCTAGACAGAACACAGTGTTTCCGAAACCAGCAATGGTTGATGGCAGCGCTGACCTCACTCACCACAACAGCGTACACCCTGGGTTTCGAATTGAAGAGAGACAATGAGTAAACGTAGCGTTATCAGTACGCCGCACGCGCCGGCTGCCATCGGGCCTTATTCACAGGCAATTCGCGCTGGAGGCTTTCTGTTTGCGTCCGGCCAACTTGGGCTCGATCCGGCCACCGGTGAGCTGCGCGAGGGGATCGAAGCGCAGACGCGCCAGGCGCTGGCTAACCTGCAGGCTGTGCTCGCAGAAGCGGGCGCCAGCGTTGAAGATGTCGTGAAGACAACCATCTTTCTGGCGGACATGGGCGACTTCGCCACTGTCAACCGCCTGTATGGTGAGGTTTTTCAGCAGACGCCGCCAGCGCGCAGCACTGTGCAAGTGGCCGCGCTGCCGAAAAATGGTCTCGTCGAGATCGAAATGATCGCCCTGCTCGACAAGTAGGGTAAGGTAAGGGCGTCTCAAAATTATGTGCGACTGCCAATGGTGTATTGGCAGTCATCGTTTGTGCATTCATCACCAACATGGGTGATAGGTTCTAATTTCGTTTTGGAGGATCGTAGAGTTGTATGAATGAAGTGCGAGGCATGACGGCTGGGAACTGGGACTGGCTGAATGGGGGCGATGACCACCACAACCATCCGATGGCAGCGCTGCTAGACGAGATCGATCGCTCGTTGCAGGAGCCTATTTCGGGCGAAATCCGCAACGGCGTTATCGTCGACAAGCGCGCCAACGAAGTCTTGGTAGACATTGGCTTCAAGTCCGAGGGAGTCGTGTCGGGGCGAGAATTTGATCGGGTCAGCGATACACTGGCGACGCTCAACGTGGGCGACGAGGTTCCCGTGTACATCATCCGAGAAGATCGCGACGGCAACCTGCAGCTGAGTATCAGCCGGGCGCTGGCGGAGAAGGATTGGGAGCGCGCCGAAGAGCTGATGCGCACCCAGGACATCTTCGAATGTCCGGTCGATTCCTTCAATCGCGGTGGCGTCATCGTGCGGCTCGGTCAGGTGCGTGGCTTCGTGCCTGCCAGCCAGTTGACCAGCGCACCGCCCGCCGGCGCCAGCGAAGAAGAAAACGACTCGCGCTACGCTTCACTGATGGGCGACACCCTCAAGCTCAAGGTGATCGACATCGATCGCAAGCGCAACCGCCTGATCCTCTCCGAACGCCTGGCTATGCGCGAGTGGCGCCGCCAGCAAAAAGACCAGTTGCTCGGCTCGCTGCATGAGGGACTGGTCATGGAAGGCGTCATCAGCAGCATCGCGGATTTTGGCGCCTTCGTCGACCTTGGCGGGGCGGACGGTCTGATCCACCTGAGCGAGTTGAGCTGGAACCGCGTCACCCACCCCAGCGAAGTGGTCAAGGTGGGGGAGCGCATCAAGGTGCAGATTCTGACCGTCGACGCCGACCGGCGCCGCATTGGCCTGAGCTTGCGGCGGTTGACGCCCCAGCCCTGGGAGATCATCGACAACACCTACCAGGTTGGTCAGATCGTCAAGGGGCGAATCACCAAGCTGGTAAACTTTGGCGCCTTTGCCCGTTTGGTGGACACCGGCATCGAAGGCCTGATCCACATCAGCGAGCTTTCCGAGCGCCGCGTGACGCATCCGAAAGAAGTTGTGGCTGAGGGTGATGTCTATGACCTGCGCATCATCCGCATCGAGAGCGACAAACGGCGCCTGGGGTTGAGCCTGAAGCAGGCTTTGCCGGAGCCCGAAATCGACTGGCAGATCGCGCCCGGCGCATCCACCCAGGTCGAGGCAGCAGCGCCGCTCACCGAGATGGAAGCCGTCGCCGCCTGAACGCCGGCGACCGGATTGAAGCAATGAACGAAAAAGATACGGACACGCGTCTGCGTGTCCGTATCTTTTTTTCCCCCCCATATCTTTTCCCCCGTATGTTTTTTGTCGTGCAGCGCGTGATCAGCGCGTCAAGCGTGGCGGCGCATGTCACTCCTTTTGGGCAGGTGCACCCTACCCGAAAAGCGAATTGACAAATCGCAAAGCGCATCGCTACAATGAAGGCGTGATTTGCCCGCATATCAACCCACCATTGCCTGATTGGGGGAAACAGCAGAGAAGCGGAACAGCACTTACTGCGGTTGCGTCAATGTTGCTGGTATAGTGTAGATGTCGGAATGACCGGCTGTGATTGTTGTACAAGGGAAGATCTATGTCTGACAAACTAGACCGCTTTACCAAGCGTGCGCGCCGCGTCTTGACGCTGGCGCAGGAAGAGGCGCTCCGGCTCAACCACAACTACATCGGCACCGAACACCTGTTGTTGGGGCTGGTGCGTGAGGAGAACGGCGTCGCCGTAAAGGTGCTGCGCGAGTTGGGCGTCGAGCCAGTGCAGATCATTCGCGCCGTCGAGCGCACTGTTGGACGCGGGGAACGCCCGCCTTTCGGCAAGCCGAGTCTGGCGCCGCGCACCAAGCGCGTGATTGAGCTGGCGGTGGACGAAGCCCGACTGATGGGGCACCACTACATCGGCACGGAGCACCTCTTGTTGGGGCTGGTGCGTGAGGGTGAGGGCATCGCCGTTAACGTGCTGCGCGGGCTAGGCATCAACCTGGATCGCGTACGCACACAGACGGCGCGCAACATCCTGCAGAATCAGGCGCAAAGCAAAGAGAAGCAGAAGAAAGAATCCAAGACCCCGCTCATGGATCAACTCGGCTACGATATGACCGCCGCCGCCGAGGAAGGCAAGCTCGACCCGGTTGTCGGGCGCCAGGCTGAGATCGAACGCGTCATCCAGATCCTGAGCCGGCGCACCAAGAACAACCCGGCGTTGATCGGCGAGCCAGGCGTGGGCAAGACCGCCATCGTCGAAGGCCTGGCGCAGCGCATCGTCGACGGCGACGTGCCGGAGCCACTGCTCAACAAGCGTCTGCTCATGCTCGATGTGGGCAGCCTGGTCGCGGGCACAATGTACCGTGGTCAGTTCGAGGAACGCCTGAAGAAGGTCATCGAAGAGGTGATCACCTCGCAATCGATCCTTTTCATCGACGAGGTGCACATGCTGGTGGGCGCTGGCGCCGCAGGCAGCAGCGTCGATGCCGCCAACATTCTCAAACCTGCGCTCAGCCGCGGCGAGCTGCAAGTGATCGGCGCGACGACGCTGGACGAATATCGCAAGTACATCGAGAGTGACGCCGCGCTCGAACGCCGCTTCCAGCCGATCCTGGTGGATGAGCCTTCCATCGAGGAGACCATCGAGATTTTGCGTGGCGTCCGCTCCCGCTACGAAGACCACCACAAGCTGATCATCACCGACGAGGCGCTGCACTCAGCCGCACACCTGGCGGCGCGCTACGTGCCCGACCGCTTCATGCCCGACAAGGCCATCGACCTGATCGACGAGGCGGGCAGCCGCGTGCGCATGTATAAAGCGCCTTACGCCGCCAACCTGCGCGAAACCTTCATGAGCCTGAAAAAGCTCCAGAAGGAGAAGGAGCAGGCGCTCGACACGCAACGCTTCGACGACGCCATCGACCTGCGCTACCGCGAGGTTGAGTTGGAGTCGCGCCTGAGCGAGCTACGCGAGGGCTGGAACGAAGCCTCCAATCAGCCCAAAGTCACCGCTGAAGACATCGCCGAAGTCGTGGCAATGTGGACGGGCGTGCCGGTCAGCCGCATCGCCGGTGAAGAACGTGAACGGCTGCTCGAAATGGAACGCGTGATGCACCAGCGCATCATCGGCCAGGATGAGCCGATCAAAGCCATTGCCAAAGCCGTGCGCCGCGCCCGCGCTGGCTTGAAAGATCCGAAGCGACCCATCGGCAGTTTCATGTTCCTCGGCCCCACCGGCATCGGCAAGACGCTGCTCGCCAAGACGCTGGCCGAATTTATGTTTGGCAGCGAAGAAGCGCTGATCAAGCTGGACATGAGCGAATTCATGGAGCGCCACAACGTCAGCAGACTGGTCGGCGCGCCGCCTGGCTACGTCGGCTACGAGGAGGGCGGCCAGCTCACCGAGGCAGTGCGACGGCGTCCCTACAGCGTGGTGCTCCTCGACGAGATCGAGAAAGCGCATCCAGAAGCATTCAACATGCTGCTTCAGATCATGGAGGATGGCTACCTGTCCGATGCCAAAGGGCGTCGCGTGGATTTCCGCAACACGCTGCTGCTCATGACGAGCAACATCGGCGCCAAGCTGATCCAGGGCGCCAAGGGGCTGGGCTTTGTCATATCGCAGGATGAAGACAACGAGCGCCGCGAAAGCGAATACGAGAAGATGAAGGCGAAGGTCATGGATGCGCTCAAAAAGACCTTCCGCCCCGAATTCATCAACCGTCTCGACGGCATTATGGTCTTCCGCAGCCTGAGCAAGGATGAGATTGCCCAGATCGTTGAGCTGGAGCTGCGCCCGCTGCGCATGCAGATGGCAGAACAGGAAATGACGCTCAAGCTCACCGACGCCGCCCGGCTTGCCATTGCTGAAGCTGGCTACGATCCCGAATATGGTGCACGCCCGCTGCGCCGCGTGATCCAGAACCAGATTCAAGACCCGCTCAGTGAGGGGATGCTTGCCGAGAAGTATGTGCCAGGCGACACGATCACGGTCGATTACCGTGAGGTGGTCGGCGAGAACGGCAATCTGACAAAAGAATTTGTCTTCGACGTCACCGAACACAAGGAAGTCGAGCCGACAGAGACCGCCACCACCGACGAGTTTGCAGCGTTGCTGCAGTAGTCCGTTCCTCACGCAGTCGTTGATCGCAGATCACACCCGGCGCCGCCCTCGCACGCCGGGTGTGTTGTTTCTGGTGCTATCACAGTGCACCGTCTCCGGGTCGCTTATTCACCTGTCATTCGAGCAATATGCAACATCCATCACCGTTGAAACCTTCCGCCCAGAGAGTTCAAGACGCCCTACACGCGCGGGGATTCACCAACCAGGTGATCGAATTGCCTGATTC
>Ga0272446_1002006_pt1 | contig 28584 bp, 22 predicted proteins | sample YNPCB0061_FD_194587 | JGI IMG/M metagenome (GOLD analysis project Ga0272446, IMG submission 194587) | Hot spring microbial mat communities from Yellowstone National Park, WY, United States - YNP-CB-006-1 | ecosystem: Environmental > Aquatic > Thermal springs > Hot (42-90C) > Sediment | place...
CGTGGCCCAGGTCGTCGCCGCCTGACTCTAGACACGAGCGATACAATTTCTCGGCCGTGGCCAACTCGCCGGCTCGTGCGGCCAAGCTGCCTAGCGTCACCCGAGTGGCATAGTCGAGCTTGATCGTCGAGGGGGGGATGGCCAAGCCCAACAAGCTGCGCACCAGTTGCGGTTGCGAGCGGAGCTGGAGCAACATGCTGCGGACGTGGGCGGCGTGCGTGGCATCACCCGGTTCGTCCTTGTGGCCAAGTGCTTGACCGATGGAAGCATTCAGACGTAGCAAAACCTTGCGAGCGCCGGCTTGTCCCTGCTGGGCGTACAGAGCGAACAGATCGCGGTAGATCGCCGGGTCACTCGAATCTTGCAGCAAAGCCAGGTAGCGTTCCTCGGCCTGCCGCGCTTGCTTGGCCTGCACCAGCTCGGCGGCATAAAGCAATTGCAGCGGCAAGTTGTTGGGGTCGTGCAGGCTAGCGCGCTGGAGGTCGGGCAAGGGGTCGATCCGCAGCTGGCGTTGCAACTGCAAACGCATCTGGTAGCCTTCCAGTCCCGCAGGCTGACCACGCAGGTAAATCTCCATCTGCTCCAGAGCCTCGCGGAGCCGTCCCGCTTGACGATACAACCGAGCCAAATCCAGGGCCAGACGCACCGCGCGGCGCGGGTCGGCCTTGCGTGCCTGAGCGAACGCCGTGCCTGCTTCATCCAAGCGTTGTTGTTGCAGCAAGACCTTCCCCAGCCGTTCCCAGACCTCGGCGGCTTGGGTTTTCACGTCCGCTTCGCTTGCACCGGTACGCTCAGCCAGAACGCGTGGGTCGGCCAGCAGACTCCCTACCTTGCGATAAGCCGCCTCAGCTCTGTCCCATTGCCGCAATTGCTCGTGCAGGCTGGCTCGGTCGTACCACAGTTCCACCGCCACTTCGGGACGTTCTTTGAGCCGATCCGAGGCGGTCGCCTGAGCGTAAAAGCGTTCCGCCTGGTCGAGGCGCTCGGCTGCCTGGAGTTGCCTGGCGATCAAGCTAGCGGTGCGATAGTCGTTGGGATCAGCCTTGAGTACGCCTTGGGCCAGCGACACCGCCTCGTCCAGACGATCCAAACCGACGTACAACGGCACCAAAGCCCGGGCGATGGCCGGCGAAGTCGGATCGAGCTTGTGGGCGGCCTCCAGGTTTCGCAGGGCTTGGAGCAAGCGGTTGCGTCGTTGCTGCAACAGCCCCACCCCGTACAAGCGTCGTGCCTCGCGTTGCTGTTCGACCGCGGCAGCAGGGTCTTGGGACCGAGCCGTGGTCGATGGCTGAGCGGACAGGTCGGCCCCCAGCCCCAGCAGAATCCCTACGCTTGCCCAAGCAATTGGTCGTCTCATCGCCTCTCGCCTCTCGGTTTGGCTGCTCCGCGCCACGCCTGTAGGTTAGGATTGTACCGTCAAGGAGAGGGATTTACGACACCGAGTTATCATGCTTAGGCCCGAGCAAGCGGGTTCGTTCGCCTCTGACAGGAGCGATTCCTTTTTCTCTTTTTTCCTTTTTCTTCTTTCGTGGGGAAGAGAGAAGGCCAAGAGCATCACGCAAGCAACCGAGCGTGCCGGCTGTTTGCTAGATGCCCAACGCCAGTTGCACCAGCACCAGAGCGAACAAGCCGACACTGATTACCGCATTGACCCGGAAAAAGGCATCATTGACCCGGCTCAGATCATGTGGCGAGACAAGCCAATGTTCGTAGCCGAGCAGGGCAGCGATGGCCACCAGGCCCAGCAAGTAGGTGTGGTGCAAATGTGGCGAGACAAAGAACAACGCCAGTAGGAGGGCAAGCATGACGAGATGGCACGCCTGGGCGACGCGCAGGGCTCCGGCCACACCCAAGGCAGCCGGCACGCTCTGCAAGCGGGCCTGACGGTCGAAGTCAACATCCTGCGTGGCATAGAGAATGTCAAACCCTGCCACCCAGAAGAGCACCGCCCCGCCCAGTAAGAGCGGTTCGAGCAGTTCCGGCCAACCGGGCAGACCGCGGATAGCAATCCACGCGGCCACAGGAGCAAGGAACAACGACACGCCCAGCCAAAAATGACACAACGCCGTGAACCGCTTGGTGAGCGAGTAGGCCAACACAAACACCAGCACGGGCACAGCCAAGAGGATCGGCCAGGGATTGTTTTGCAGCAGAAACAACGCCGCCGAGGCGATGAAGGCAACAGCACTCAACATGGTAAAAGTCGCCACCGCCGCCACGCTGAGTTGCCCCGAGGGCAGGTGCCGACCCGCCGTCCGGGGATTGGCCGCATCGTATTGCCGATCCACCAAGCGATTAAAGGCCATTGCTGCGGACCGGGCCGTGACCATACACAATAGGATGCCGACCAGTTCGACCAAGGTGACCCGACCTGAATGCTTCCAGGCCAACGCTGCACTCGTCAGGGCAAAGGGCAGAGCAAAGACAGTATGGCTGAAACGGATCAGGCCCAAAAACGTGCCAAGGCTTGCGAACATGGCGGTTCTCCTGCTCTACAAGATAGCAACCGCCCTAGGCGATGCGTAGGCAACGCCGACTCTCAGGCCACCTGGCGTTCCTTGCCCGATGCGATCGGACAGGGCACCTCGCTGGGCCGACATTTGCTCAGACTCACTAGCACATCAATCGTCGAGGCAATCGAGCGGCCGATGCCGGGGATGCGTTCCAAAGCGCGCCGGCCGTGGCGTTCGAGGAGGTCTTCGACGGGAGTGGGCAAGCCCTGAACCACGAGGGCGGCGGCCCGGTAGGCCCGAGTTTGGAAGAGGGAAGCCCCCTTGCGGTCGAGTTCGCGGGCATAGAGCAACAATAGGTCTTTGAGTTGGGTATTGGTCATGGCTGGGACCCCTTTCTCACCGCCAGTGTACTTTCGTTCGATCCCGATCGCTAGCTCGGTAGCTGCCCGCCAGAGCAGCTTGGACCCGCACATCTTGCCCCCCACCCACTTGCCAGAAAAAACTTCCAACGGACTGGCCTTGCGACCTTTCGCAAAAGGCTTCACAATAGAGAGAGTAAATGGATGCCTCGATTGCTTCTCCTCTCTCCCGACCCGATGCCGGGCCTGCCAAGGGAACAATCGAGTTGCACCCGGGAGCGTTCCGCGCGGAACGTAGCGGCTCCCGAGCAGACCGGCAGGGACGGTTGGTGTTGACCGTCCTTGTGGCCCCAACCCTTAACAGGAAATGAGGGCTTCGCGGGTGGGAGCGATCCCACCTTTTTTGTTCTCTCTTTGGCACGAGCAACCGGGACATGGCCACGACTGATAAAGCGAAACAAGGACGCGATCTCCTGCTTGCGGTGGAAACGCTCAACCGCGACAAAGGGATCCCCTACGAAACCGTCTACACCGCGATCGAACGCGCCGTGCGTCTGGCCCTCTCCAAGCATTTCGGCGAGGACGAGGATGTAGAAGTCCGCATCGACCGGCAGCGGGGCCACATTCTAGCCCGGCATAAAGACCGGGAGATCGACCCAACGACAGGCGAACTCGGACGGATCGCGGCCCAAGCGGCCAAGCAACAGATGATCCAGTTGTTCCGCGAGGAAGAAAGCAACAGCTTGATGGGCGACATGTCCAAGCTCAAAGGGCTGTTGCTACCCGTGCCAGGTACCGTGCAACGCAACGAACACGGTGCCGCCGTCGTTCAGATCGGCAAGCATGAGGCCATCCTGCCGCGTAGCGAGATGATACCAGGGGAAAATTTTCAGCCCGGCGACAAAGTCAAAGCCCTGGTCAAAGATGTCAAGCGGACGGGCCATCGTGTCAAAGTCATCCTCAGCCGTGCCGATGAGTTGTTCGTGCAGCGGCTCTTTGAGCGCGAAATCCCCGAAATCGAAGACAAAACCATCAAGATCGTCCGCGTCGCTCGTGAGGCGGGTTATCGCACCAAGGTCGCCGTCAGCAGCATCGACAGCCGAGTGGATTGTGTGGGCGCGTGTGTCGGGGTGCGGGGCAGCCGCATCAAAAACATCACCGAAGAGTTAGGTGGCTCAGAACGCATTGACATCGTTCGCTGGAATGATTCGGTCGAACTGTTGATTCAAAACGCCCTGCAACCCGCCGAGATCGAGGAGGTTTTCCTTTATCATCTGCTGCACCGGGCCATCGTCCTCGTCCGCGAAGATCAACTCTCCTTGGCCATCGGCAAACGTGGCCAGAATGTTCGGCTAGCGAGCAAGCTGGTCGATTGGGACATCGAGATCATGACCGAGGACGAACTCAACGCCGCCATCGAAAAGGCCGAGATGCAGTTTTCGGCCATTCCAGGCATCACGCCGGACCTCATCAACTCACTGATCGAGAACGGTTGTTTGTCGTATGAGGACCTCGAGCCGCTCACGGTTCAGGAAGTCATGAACATGACCGGGGTCGATGAGGACATGGCCGACGAGATCATCATCTTCTCGGCCGAACAACTCGAGGCGGCCGAGAAGGGCAGCGACGGCGCGACCCGTCGCGAGCAGGCTCCGACGCGATTGGCCCCCGTGGTCCCCACCAAGGCCGAACAGTTTGACAGCCTGTTCCGATCGACCCAAGAGCTTGATGCCGAAGCCACGCCAGACGATGTGGCCTCGCCACAAGAAGAGCTTGGTGCCGACGCCGTGCCCGAGGACTTGGCCCTGACGCAAGGCCTGGCAGAGGACCAGCCCGCGGAGCAGATGCCCGCTGAGGAATTGAGCTCTGAGGAGATGCACCCCGAACAGCTATCCTCAGAAAACGACCTCCGCAACCAACCGGCAGAGGAGCAAGACGCCCCCCTCTCGCAAGCAGCGGCCACATCCCAAACCGCAGAAACCGCTGTGGCCCCAAATGGTTCGGAGGAAGAAACAGCGTCCGAGAGCGTCGATCCCGGCCCAACAGCGGAACCGAGTCAACCATGAAAGGAGAAATGTCCCGTGCAACGGCGTGGGAATCCCTTTTCCTCGCCGCCCGATCGGGTAGAATAAAAGATATTGTAGCGCGTGGGTCGCTTCCTCCACGAAGCCGTTTCGGGGGACAGCAATATGGTTAGGTGAGTCACAATCAATAGGGGGTTACGCTTGCAGCCTCAGAAGGAAAAGGTCCGGATGTTCGTGTTGGCACGCGAATTGGGCATGGAGAGCAAAGATCTCCTCGCCCTATGCCAACAGCATGGACTGGATATCAAAAATCAGCTCAGTACTGTTGACCCCGACGTTCAGGACCAGATCCGAAAGTTGGTGTCCCAACCGGCTGCGAAAGTCGAGGCCCCACCCGCCAAGGTGGCCGCCCCCGTCAGTGTGCCTACACCTCCAACCCGGCCGATCCGCAATCTGGATCAACGGCCGCGACCTGCTTCGGGCACGCCGACTCCCGCGGGCCGTGGCCCCTCTCCTGCACCGAATCCGGTTGCTTCTGCTGCTCCGGTTGCTTCTGTTGTCCCTCCGGTTGCTTCTGCTGCTCCGGTTGTGGCTGGCGATGCAGCCGTCGCCAAAGATGCAACCGTCGCCAAACCTTCTGCGGCAGTGGCGGCAGGGGGGACGGCCCCAGCGGTAACGGCAAGTGGAGGGGCCAGTGCAAGCTCGGTAGGAGCGCAACAGACGACGACTGCTACGGCGGCGACCTCTCCTAGCCCTGCACCCGCAGCCGAACCTGCAAAAGTGCAGGCCGAGACGAAACGCCCCGAGGGAGCAACTCCTTCCCTCGCAAAACGACCGGCCACACCAACACCGGCTGTACCCGCAGCGGTAGCGCCCACAGCATCGACGCCAGCCGCTCCAGCCCAACCCGCAGCAAGCACACCGGCCGTCACGACACCCGCAGCGGCGGCCACTGCTGCAGCAGTGGCTAGTTCTGCTTCGTCCCATGCTTCGACGGCTTCTGTTTCGCCAGCGGCAACCGTTGCCTCGACTACTGCTGCCAGTCCAGCGGTCAGCCCCTCCACGACAGTGGCCGCCCGACCGTTGGCTAATTTAAATCGTCCACCGATTCGCAATCTCAATGCGCCTCGTCCGGCAGGATCGGCGGCGTCACCGCCCAAACCCGGCACGCCTGTTTCTCCCACCAGTACGCCCCAAGCGTCGGGAGGACAAGCACCGGCTACGCCAGCTCCTGCAAGACCAGGTCCGGGAACAACTCCTGCGGTTGGAAACCGGCCTGCAGGAACGGGTGGTTCGGCGTCAGGGAGTGGGGGGCCAGCGACGACGCCCGGCTCCGCTTCGCCTCGTCCGTTGGGCGGGTCAGGCGGCCCTGTGGGCAATCGACCCATCGGGGGTCAGCCGTCTCGGCCGGTTCAAACCGGGGTTCAACCGCCGGGCCGTGGGGGGGTGCAACGCGGGATCAACACGCCTCGACCCGCAGGCCCAGCCAGTGGACCAGGGAGCACCGGGCGACCGGCTAGCCCGCCTGCAGCAGGCAACAAACCCACGGGCAATGAACCCCGCAAGATCAGTTCCATTCCCCCGGAACTGCTGACGCAGATGCAAGGACGCGATAGCTCGACCATCTCTTTTAAGGAACTCGAAGAACGCGTTCGTGGAGCCTCACGCGGTCCAAGCAGTACGCCTCCGGTCGCGCCGACGGGACCGTCGCCCTCGGGTATCCCCATCGATGACGATGACGATCCACGGGAACGGCGTCGCGGCTCCGGGGGGGATGGTGTACCCGGCCGAGCCGATCGCCACAAAGAACGGGCCGAGCGGCAAGCCAAACGTAAAACCGAGCAGAGTTCCCGACGCACGCTGACGTTCGACACCGACGATGAAGGTTATCGTCGAACCCGCAAACACCGCGAGAAAGTCAAGCCGCAGGGCACAGTCGCCCGTAAAGGCAAAATCCCCATCACGGAACCGATCACTATCCGTTCCCTCTCAGAAGCCATGGGGCAAAAATCCGCTGTCCTCATCCAGAAACTCCTGCTCGACGGTGCTGGTCTGTACACCATCAACAGTGCCATCGACACCGAGCTAGCCGAGTTGCTGGCCGCGGAGTTCGGCTGTGAACTGGAGATCAAGCGAACTCAAGATGCCGAACAGGATCTACTTAAGGAGTTTGATCAGGAAGATTCGCCCGAAGATCTGCAACCGCGTGCCCCTGTCGTGGTCGTGATGGGGCACGTCGACCACGGCAAAACGTCGATTTTGGACCGGATCAAAGGCGACAACATCGTGGCCACCGAGGCAGGTGGCATCACGCAGGTGTTGCGGGCTTGGCGCATCGAACACCAGGGCAAACCGATCACCTTCCTCGATACCCCGGGCCACCAGGCCTTTACCAAAATGCGCGAACGCGGGGCCAAGGTCACCGACATTGCCGTCATCGTCTGTGCGGCCAACGACGGGGTCATGCCCCAGACGGAAGAGGCCATCAGCCACGCCAAGGCAGCAGGGGTGTCGCTGGTGGTAGCCATCAACAAAGTGGACTTGCCCGATGCCAACTTGCGGAAAACCGAGCAACAGCTCTACAGCCTGGGGCTGATCCCCGACACGATGGGCGGCGATGTTCCCTTTGTGCATACCAGCGCCAAAACGGGCCAAGGCATCGACGAACTGCTCGAACAGATTAGCGTGGTGGCCGAGCTACTCGAACTCAAAGCCAACCCCAACAAACCAGCCTCGGGGACCTGCTTAGAGGCCTACTTGAGCGAAAAAGAAGGCGTGCAGGCTACCTTGCTGGTCCAGAATGGCACCTTGCGAGTGGGCGATGTCGTGCTGTGCGGTCACGCGGCTGGTACCGTTCGCCAAATGTTCAACGATCGAGGCCAACCGATCGAGGAGGCCGGTCCCTCGGTGCCAGTGCGCATCCTGGGCTTGGACGAGGTACCTAATGCCGATGATCCGTTCAACGTCGTGCCGGATATTGCCAACGCTCGCGAGATTGCCGAAACCCGCAAAAAACGTCTCCAGGACAAGTCCGTCGCTTCGCGACCGCCGCTGACTAAAACCTTCCTGCCTCAAAACAAGGTGACCGAACTCAAAGTGATCCTCAAAGCCGAGGCTCGCGGTTCGATCGAAGCGATTCGGGCGGAGCTAGAAAAACTCGTCCACGACGAAGTCCGGGTTCGTGTCCTTCATGCGGGCATCGGGGCCATCAACCTCAGCGATGTTCAACTCGCTCTGACTTCCCCCCGCGACACCCTCATCGTCGGCTTCAACGTCGTGCCCGACAACGAAGCCAAAGCCTTGGCCGAAGAACGTGGCATCCTGATCCGCGACTACAACATCATCTACAATCTGGTAGACGACATCAAAGCGACCTTGGAAGGCAAGCTGAAGCCCAAAGAAGAGGTGATTCAGCTGGGTCGAGCCGTGGTCCGCGAAACCTTTAAAATTAGCCGGGTTGGCACCATCGCGGGTTGCTATGTTACGCAGGGAGTCATCGAGCGATCGGCCAAGATTCGTGTCATTCGCGAAGGGGTGGTGATCTACCCGCCGCCCGATCGGACGGCTTCGCTGGAGTCGCTCAAACGCTTTAAGGAGGATGCCCGCGAGGTGCGCGAAGGGTTTGAGTGCGGTCTGAAGATCGCCGGCTATGATGATGTCAAAGTCAACGACATCATTGAATGCTATCGCGTGGACCAAATCCAACGGACCCTGTAACCCCGGCCACGGGAGGAGACATGGTTGTCGGTGCCCTATCGGTGCGACTGCTCATTCGCGAGTCTTACTCGCTGAAGGACAAACGCCAAGTGGTCCGCTCCATCAAAGATCGCTTACGCCATGCCTTCAACATTAGCATCGCCGAGGTCGACGCCCTCGACGAGCGACAAACCGCCGTCCTGGGCATCACGATGGTGGGCAACGAGGTGGCCGCCGTGCAAGCGACACTGCAAGAGATCACCCAGGCACTGCGTGCCCACCCGGTAGCGGAATTTGTGAAGCACGAGATGAGTATCCAACACGAGGAAGACGCATGAAATCGCACCGCCTGGCGCGGGTATCCGAAGCCATCCGCGAGGTGGTGGCGGAGACGGTCTTGTTTGAACTACGCGACCCACGCGTCAAGAAAGTCACCGTCACCCGAGCCGAGGTGTCCGCCGACCTGCAACACGCCAAGGTTTATGTCTCGATCATGGGCACGCCCAGCCAGCAAAAATTAGCTCTGCATGGCCTGAAGCACGCGGCCGGCTTCCTCCAATCCAAGGTAGCGGATCGCTTGCAGACGCGCTATACCCCTTTGCTGTCGTTTCACCTCGACGAGGGAGTGAAAAAAAGCCTGGAGATCACCCGGTTGCTCAACGAGGCGTTAGCCAACAGCCACGATCCGACGGTGCATAGCTTAGCGGATGTCGAGCCGCGCCCCGAAGATCCTCTCGCCGAGACCGGCTTTGCTCAAGACTCCGACGCCCAAGAGGCCGACAACCCCGCCGCTGCTGAATCCGAAACCACAAACCCACCCCCACCCAACCACGAGGAACGTCACGCCCACGACACTGGACCGTCCGAGGGATCGGCGGCTCCTACCAACCCCACAGCCTGAAGGAACGGCTGCGGAAAATATCCATAGGAGGGATAGCACGATGGCAGTGATGACGAGCAAGCAACAGGTAGTGAACCACGTTTTGGGAGTGATCGTTCCCAACCCGGAACCGGCCGTTCCTTTGCCCATTTTGGAGCAATTTATCTTCGGCATTTGTCGCGAGGAGGCCACACCGGAGATGGCCCAACAGGCCTATGAGAATCTGCGGACGCATTTTTTCGACTGGAATGAGATCCGGGTTAGTAGTGTCGGCGAGATCGAAGATGCCCTCGCCGGCTTGAGCGACACTGAAATGCGGGCCAACCGCATCTTGGCTTTTTTGCAGGATGTCTTCGAGACCAATTACTCCTTCAACCTCGACTCTCTGCAGAAGAAAGGACTCAAGGACGCGGCCAAAACTCTCAAGGGGTTAAAAGCATCCAACGACTATGTGGTGTCGTGGGTGCTGCAACGTTCCCTGGGGGGGCATGCTCTGCCTACCGATGCCGCCAGCCTACGCGTCGTGCAACGCCTGGGGCTGATCGACAGCACCACGAGTGAACCCGAAGCCGCCCGCGCTACCCTAGAGCATCTGGTCCCCAAAGCCAAAGGTTGCCACTTCACCGATGCCATTAGCATCCTTGCCGAGCAGGTCTGCTGGGAAGATACTCCCCGCTGTGGCCGGTGCCCTCTGAAAGAGCTTTGCCCTTCTTCTCAGGCCAACGAAGCAGAACCGAGCAACGGCCGAGGCAAAAGTCGCTCCCGCGGCTGAGGCCATTCACTGCGTCAGGAGGAGATACGATCGGGCGGCCAGGAAACCCTGATCGCCCCCCAGAACCACTCGTTGCTCCCGTCGGCGGTTTGACGCAGAGTGGCTCGTCCCACAGCTACGAAAAGTACTCAGCAAGCCACGTCTACCGATTAGGAATCGCTTCCTGCCGATCGATCGCTCCGGGCAGCGGCATCGGAGCGGCCGAAGTGGAGCCTTGCCGGTCCTCTCCACCGGCTTTCACGACGGTCTTCTCTTGCATCTTCTGCGACGACGGCTGGCGGCGTGGCCCATTGAGGATCGTTCCTAAGTAGGTGTATCGCACAAATACGACATAACTCAGCAGCAACGCCACCGTCGAGACTACCGTGATGCCCGCGAACTTGACCTCGGCCGAATATTCCCAGTCCCGGATGACATGCTGTAGCCACACCACCAACGGCAAATGCACCAAATAAAGCCAATAGGCCGAATCGGATACTAAGCGAATGACGAAGGACTCGGTGGGCACCAGCAAGCGAAATAGCCCCACCAGACCGAAGATAGCTGACCAGGTAAACAGCACCTGCAACAGCCCCGTCAGGAGCGGATCGCTGAGATAGTGCCGGCTCAAGGGAAACAGCACGATCGCAGCGATGAGCCATAGCCACCAGCAGCGACCGAGCCGACCCTGGTGATCGTCGGCATCGAAGTACAGGGCCCCAGCAAAGAAGAACACCGCGTAATACGCCCAGACGTGTGGCCAGGGGATCACTCCGGAGGAGGTGTCCGGCCCAAGTCCAAGCCCCAGCACCCCCTGAAACAGCTGCGGCCCAAAGGTCAACGGCACCAGCCAGAGCAAGCGATAGCCCGGCAGCATCACCGCGCGGGCAAGCGTGCGGGGAAACAGAGCATACAGCGGGGCCAACACCACCAACAGCAGCACATACCAGCACAGAAACCACAAAAACCACAGATGACCCAACTGCGGCGTCAGGAACAGATGCACCGGCGGTTGGATCGGGCTGAAGCGCACCGCCCAGTCGGGCGAACGCAGCCATTCGCCATACACGTTGCGATAGGTATTGATCTGATCGTTGAGGGCATGCCAAAGTTGGTTGCCGCGCCGTTCCCGGTAATCTTGCAGAAGCTGCACACAGGTTTTGCGGTTTTCTTGCACCGTCTTCTGATCGCCGGGATGGATCTTGAGCAAGGTACACAACGCCCGCGTGATGAACCACGACACTTCGGCGGTGTCCTGGGCGGTCTTCTTGTCGTTGCTGCGGGCATTCAGATCGGCTCCCGCTTCCAAAAACAAACGCGTGACCCCGACCCGGCCCAAAAAAGTCGCCTGATGCAACGGCGTGAAGCCATTGCGGTCACGCACATGTAGGTTGGCTCCGCTATCCATCAGCATCCGCGCGAGCTGCGGATCGCCCACCAAAGCTGCCCACCCCAGCGGTGTGATGCCAAACTCGTTGTCATATTGATTGGGATCGGCACCGCTGGCTAGCAGCCGACCCACCTCTTCCGTTTGGCCGTTCCGAATCGCTTGCACCAACGAGGTGGAGGTCAGGTTCGTCAACACTGTCTTGATGGTGTCGTCGGTCGCCTTCGTCGAGATCCAGCTGAGCAACGGCAAAATGGTGACATAGGCCAGCAACATCGGAACCACGATGCGCTGGAAACGCTGCTCCAGCAGGGCCGACCAACCCCGCCGTCGCCACAACAGCATGGTAAACAGCCCACTGAGGAAAAAGAATAACTGCATGCGAAAACAGTGAACCGACTCGAAAAACCAGCGGATGGTCGGCGAAGTTGCGCGATCCATCACCATCCAGGGGGTGCCGCCATACGCTAGGGCCGCATGCAAGGCGATGCCCAGGAGCATGGCAAATGCCCGCAAGGCATCGAGGGAAGGAATGCGTGTCGAAGGTGTCGCGGTGGCCATCAGGCGCTATCCAGTCGAGTGCAAAGGGGAACGCTGTGTGAAGGGATACCTCCACGCCCGTGCAGAAGTTTCAAATTAGGAACCCGACGCTACCTCGCAGTGACGGGATCACGCCAGTAACAAGCAATCGGGGCGACAGGATTCGAACCTGCGACCTCATGGTCCCAAACCACGCGCGCTACCAGACTGCGCCACGCCCCGTGACTCTTCCTTACTGTATCGCTCGCTGCTTGCTCAGACAATGGACCTTTGCGGCAGGTTCAGCACCGGCGGGGCGTCGCTTGCGCTGCATTGAACGGCACGTTCCCCTGTTTGCGGTCCGCCCTGCTGCCGCCACGGGCTGCAGCGATTCCGTCCGTCCAGCAAGACTCTTTGCCCAAGCCTTTTTCTAGCGTTGGCCTTGTAGCACCGCCACCAGCCGTTCAAAGTCGTCGTTCGACTCAAAGCTCAGGACGATTTGGCCCTTATCTTTGTCTTTGACCTTGATCTCGACCTTCAGCCCCAGAGCGCGTTTGAGCTGGTCCTCGATGCTTTGCACATGGGCGGTCTTGAAGCCCCCGCTGCCACCGCTCGCCTGACCGCTCTCGACTGATGTGCCGTTGGTGCTGTCGCTGCTGGCCTGAGCGTCCTCGAACGCAGCACCGTTGGGGAGAGGGCCGTCCGAAGAACTGCCTGCACGAGAAGTGCCAGCGCTTAGCGCCGAGCGGGTCAGCCTCCCGGAGGGAGCAAGCTCCTGCACGACATTGGTCAGGGCATGGACCGAGAGCCCCCGTTGCACCACTTCGTTGGCTAGCTCGGCCTGTTTCTCCTGATCGCTGACACTTTTGAGCACTTTGGCATGGCCCATGGTCAGTTGGCCGGCTTGTACCATCTGTTGAATCTTCTCGGGCAGGTCGAGCAGCCCAATCAGGTTGCTGATCGTCGGCCGAGCCAACCCTAACCGTTGGGCCAGCTGTTCGTGAGTCATGTGGTAGCGTTCGAGATAATCTTTGAACCCCTGGGCTTTCTCGATCGGGGTCAGGTCGGAACGCTGCACGTTCTCGATCAACGCCGCCTCGTAGCTCTGTTGATCGTTCAAATCGACGATGGTCACCGGCACGGAGTGCAACCCAGCCAACTCGGCGGCGCGCAAACGACGCTCACCGGCAATAAGCTGATAGCGATCTCCGACTGGCCGCACCAGCAACGGTTGCAGCACGCCGTGCGAACGGATGCTCTCGGAGAGGGCGGCGATCTCCTCTGCTTCAAACGACTTGCGTGGCTGAAACGGGCTTTTCTCGATGGCATCCAGCGAGACTTCCTGGCGTTTGTTGCTGCCGACGAGCGGCTCTTCGCCCAATAGGGCTTCCAACCCCCGTCCCAGCCGAGGTTTCTTTTCCATTTGCTGCATGGCCAGCCTCCTTGCTCCACTGCTTGTTTCGACTGCTCTCTCAACTCGTTCCTCTTGGGTTGCACCATACCCACAGGGTTCCTCGTGGAACAAGCCGTCTTCTTGATCCTCTCCTGCCTGCCCTTAAAATACTCCCTGCGAAAGGAGGCCGTCCCATGAGCCGCTCGGGCGATCCTGCGCGGTCCATCCCTCGGGCCAGTGCCGGCCGGTTGAGTCTGTATTTGCGGCGACTGGAGGGCCTGCACACGGAAGGGGTAGTCCACGTCAGTTCGCAAGTCCTGGGCGAATCGCTTGGGCTGACCGATACCCAGGTTCGCAAAGACCTAGCCGTGATCGGCGAACGCCTGGGACACCCCGGCGTCGGCTACGACGTGGCCGAACTGATCGCCGTCATCCGCACCAAATTGGGACTCGATCGGGTCTGGTACGCGGCACTGATTGGAGTAGGCAACCTGGCCCGTGCCTTGTTGCGTTATCAAGGGTTTCGTCAACGTGGCTTCGAGATCGTCTGTCTCTTTGACGCGGATCCCAACAAGGTGGGTCAACGCGTCGAGCAGTTGCTTATTCACCCCATGAGTGAATTAGCCCTCGTGCGATCACAAACCCAGGCCGAGTTGGCCATCCTCGCCGTGCCCGGTGAAGCGGCCCAGAGTACCGCAGATCTCTTGATTCAGGCCGGCTTTCGGGGTATTCTGAACTTCTCACCCGGAGTGATCCGCGTCCCGAGCGGCATCAGTCTGGTAAACGTGGACCTCACAATTCAACTCGAACAGTTGGCTTTTTTGGTCCACGGCTCTATTATAGAGAAGTGAGTAGTCACTACCCGGTAGTGTAACGGTAGCACAAGAGATTTTGGCTCTCTTTGTCTAGGTTCGAATCCTAGCCGGGTAGCTTCTCGATCGTTGTAGGCAGCTTCAGTCCCAATTGACTGCAGACCTGTTGCAAGCCAGGGAGATGCTCCTCGGCCACAACCACGGCAGTTGGCCCGAGCCGCTCCTGCAAAAAACTTCGTGTCTGGGGCCATTGTTCCAGGCCGTCGATCACGGCGGCATCGGCAAACGTCAGCACGACCAGTTGCCTTAGACGGGGGGTTTCGATTTGGGGAGCCAGCAGCAGCAGTTTGGCGGCAGGTGTGGCCGGATGGCCCAGTCGTTGCGAAAACCATTGCTCCAGGGTGTAGAGAGTCCAGCCGGCTTGGCGGGCCCGAGCCAGCGACTCGGGTGTCAAGCGGTAGATACGGCGGTTGTTGCCTGCTTGTCGCTCCACCAAGTCTGCCAGGCGCGGCAGTTCGGTCTCCAACAACAGATCCGAGCGTGACAAATCGACATGCAGCGTCACGCCGTCGTCGTCGACCGTCACACAGCGTTCCGGTGGCAGGCCATAATCGCGTGAGCCGGCCAAGCGGAACTGTTTGAAGTCGATCTGGTCCTCCGAGGCGACAATCAGGAGGTTCTCCGAGGCGCGGAAGCCGTTCAGCCCGCGGGCCAGGGCTTCTTCGAGATCGCGGGCCGAGGCAAACTCCAGCAGCGTTGCGGCGGGATAGACGGTGATTCGTTCGCGTTTGTTGGCCCAAGTACGCAGCAAATCCAGCACCCCGGGAGGAGTGGGCCGGGTGCCGTGCTGTTCAAAGAGTTGAGCGAGGCTCTCGAAAGTTTCGCCTGCCTCCAGGGCACGATAAACGGTCTGGGCCTCGAGGGTCAGAGTGCAGGCGGCCCCGAGGGTTTTCCAGGTAGCAACCAAGCTCAGCCGACGCAACAAAGCAGGCGTGAGGCCCTGGCGGTAGACGAGAATCTCGAGGTTGGGCTGTAACAGCAGCGTCTTGGGAAAGCTCGGGGGCGAGGGGGGCAACGGCGTGCCGAGGAACCAGGCTCGGCCCCAGTCGCTGAATCGTACCCACCAACGCTCTTGGTGCTGTGTGGCCTCGATCAGCCCCAGCGGCCAAACCACCCCCAGCAGAAATACCTCTAGCCACGGCCCACGTTGCGAGGGCCGCACCCCCGAGCGGGCCCAAAAAGGGTGATGTTCCTGAACCCAATCCTGTAACAGGTCGATCGCCAACCATTGCTCGCTTGGGGTCTGGCCTAGTGCCTCCAACGTCAACAGATACGCCGAGGCAAACGGTTGGTTGTGTGTGCTGAGCGGCCGATAGCCGTCTACCGGCCCCCAGTCGCAGAGGCGGAAAAGCTGAGGCACGATGGCCCCCAGAGCAGGCCACAGCCCCTCATTCCACTCCTCGGGCAACGACCCGGCACGCACCTCGCCTTCCACGGCTAGCAGCAGCCCCAGGCGTTCGGCGAGTTCGGCCAGCAGAAAGCCCGGGTCAGGAATGGTCCGCAGGGCATCCGCCGAGGGAGAGTTGAACAAAGCGTCCTGACTGAGCCGTTCCACATCGCGTTTGAAGAAGCCACCGCCCTGAGTTCGCCGCAACGGCAGGGAATACACCTGTTGCCAGAGGACCGCCAGACGCAACAGCAACTCCAGACCGTCGGCACGGCGGGGCGTAACTTCAGGAAGCGTTTCTCCCAGATGCGTCTGCTCCACCTCCGGCAAACGAACGCGTTCCATTAGGGGACGGGGCAGCAACACATAGAGCGGCCCCTCGCTGGCCGTCGATATCCAGTAGCCGAACGACCCGAGGCGCGAGACGTTGCCGCCCAGAACGGGATAAACCAAGCCAGCCTCGAACAAATCTTGCACGACCGGCCCAACAGCGGCGGGTTCCTCGCCAAAGGCCAAAAGCAACTCAAAAAGTGAAGCCAGCGGCCAGATGCTTTGTCGGGAACGAGCCAGCAAGCCGAGCAAACGGCGCAGGGGGAGAGAGAGGTCAGCGAGGCGACGATCGAGAACCGGAGGGTTTTGCAAGACCTCTAAACATTTGTTGATCAGTTCGTGTCGCGACCAGTGGTTGCGCGGTTTGACGAGACGAGCAGCGACTTCACGCAATAGGGTCTCGTCGTAAACTGCCAAGGTGCTGCGCACCTGGTCCAGATCGGCCGCCTTCACACGCTTTTCCCTGCGACCTGCGGGGTGTGGCCCATTTTCTGCAACTCCTGAAGCACGGCCTCGACCCGCCCGGGACGCAACAGCAAGACTCGCTCGGTGAGTCGGCCCACGACCTCGCCGGCGAGTTTCTTGCGGGCCAAAATCTCCTCCGCCAGGACGGCATCCTCGGTGATGATCAGACAAACCCGTCGATGCAGCTTTACGGGAATGCGTCCGCCTGCTCCACTGGCCAGTGCTGCGATCGTCATCTTAGAGCAACCCGTGTGACTGTGCGTCGATTAGTTCCCAGCCGTCGGCAATCTCGTAAGCGTAGCCCTGCTCGGTGAGGAACAGTTGGCGATGATGAGCAAAATCTTGTTCGCGAGTGTCCCGAGAGACTAAGGTATAAAAGCGGGCGACCTCGCCACCGGTCTTGGGACGGAGAATCCGCCCGAGCCGTTGCGCTTCTTCCTGACGCGAGCCAAACGTGCCTGAGACCTGGATCAAGACATTGGCGTCGGGCAGGTCCAGCGCAAAGTTGCCCACCTTCGACAGCAGCAGATGCCGCACACTGCCCAGACGAAAGTCGTGGTAGAGCCGTTCGCGCTCGTCCTGAGGGGTGGCCCCGGTGATGAGGGGCAACTCGAAGCGTCGGGCCAACGCCCGTAGCTGCGACAGATACTGCCCGATAATCAACACCCGCGAATCCTTGTAGCGCTGCAACAACGCCGCCACCACCTCTTCCTTGGCCGGGTTCTCGCTGGCGATGCGAAACTTCTCGCGCGTCTCGGCAATGGCGTATTGCAGGCGAATCGCCTCGGGCAAGGCCACCCGCACCTCGGTACAAGTAGCCTCGGCGATCCAGCCGCGTTGCTCCAGCTCGCGCCAGGGCACGTCGAACTTCTTCGGGCCGATCAGCGTGAAGACATCGGCTTCGAGATGGTCCTCGCGGACTAGCGTGGCGGTCAGGCCCAGACGACGACGGGCCTGGATATTGGCGGTGACACGAAAGACCGGAGCGGGCAAGAGGTGGACCTCGTCGTAGATGATCAGGCCCCAATCCTGTTGATCGAACAGCGAAAAATGAACGTACTCTTCGTCTTTGCTATTGCGATGCGTGAGAATCTGGTAGGTCGCCAAGGTGACGGGGCCAATCTCTTTGCTTTCGCCGGTGTATTCCTTGACTTGATCCTCCATGAGAGAGGTCTTGTCGAGAATCTCACGTTTCCACTGCTTGACCGAGGTGATCCCCGTGGTCAGCACCAGAGTTTTTCGCTGGATGCGACACATGGCCGCCAAGCCGACAATGGTTTTGCCTGCGCCGCAGGGGAGCACGACCACCCCGGAGCCACCCCGCACGTCGCCGCCGGCGTAGAACGTCTCGACGGCTTGCCTTTGATAATCGCGCACCTCAAACGGTAAGCCACTCGCCGCCACGCTGCGTAGCTGCATCTCCAAGGCCTCGCCTTCGGTGTAGCCGGCCAAATCCTCCGCCGGATAACCGACCGCAATCAGCGCTTGCTTGATGACACCGCGATAGGCGGTATCGACCTGAAAGCTCTGGGAGTCCAGACGCGGCCCGAGGTAGCCACGAACCTTGGGCTGACGGATGAGTTCTTCCAGCAACGCCCGATCGGGACACACCAGCTGCAACGCCGGTCCCTGGGGCGTGTCCAACTTCTCCAGGCGTACCCGACCATAGCGGCTGACGATCTCGGTGATGTCGGGCGGCAGATTGGCCGGCAACGGAAACTTGCTCAGCCGTTTGAGAACCTCGATCATCTCGCTCGCAGAGTGGCCAGCGGCTGCCGCATTCCACAGGGACAACGGCGTGAGGCGATAGGTGTGGATATGTTCGGGGCTTTTTTCCAACTCGGCGAAAGGAGCCAAGGCATCGCGGGCTTCGGGGTATTTGGGGTTATCCACTTCGACCAAGATAGTCCGGTCGCCCTGGACAATCAGTGGATTGGTCGGGTCGTAGTGCATTCTCGGCCCACTCACGCGTTGCTTCCGGGGGTACACGTATGAAGTGTAGAGAGTCTGGCCCCACGCCGCAATAGCGATGAGACACCCAGCGAGAAGAGTCTTGAACCTCGAAGAATCTGATTTCGTTTGTGGTTGAGGGGGTTCTCTGCCTCTGGGCCCGCGACTCAGCGAGTGATCTCGACGCGTTGCTCGAGCAGATGCGGATAACGCCGACGCACCGGTTCGACCTCTTTCTGAATAAACTCGTCGACTTGTTGGGCGGCCCGGCCAATGTACGCCGACGGCTGTAGCAATTGGTCGAACGGCACCTGCGCGAACAGCGGGTCGGCCCGCAGCCGCTCCAACAGGTTGTTCGGCCCCGTGCCATGCCGCACCTCGGCTTGCACCGCCCGACTGTGCCGGCGAATCGCCTCGTGACACTCCTGACGGTCTTGGCCGGCAGCGACGGCAGCCATGAGCAGGTTCTCCGTGGCGAGGAAAGGCAGTACCGAGGCCAGGTTGGCTGCGATGATGGCAGGAAAGACTTCCAACCCCTGCACCACGTTCAGCCCCAGCCGCAACGCCGCATCCGCCGTCAAAAACGCCTGCGGCAACGTCAGGCGACGGTTGACGCTGTCGTCCAGCGTCCTCTCTAGCCATTGGGTGGCGGCCGTGTGGGCCGCACTGCTCGGCAAAGCCATGAGAAAGCGGGCCAAGCCGCACATCCGTTCGCTTCGCATGGGGTTGCGTTTGAAGGGCATGGCCGAGGAGCCGATCTGCCCCTTTTCGCTGGGTTCGTCCAGTTCTTGGCGATGAGCCAACAGCCGAACGTCGGTGCCTAGCTTGTGCAAGGATTGGCCCAGACCAGAGAGCAGGTCGAGGACTTGGCTATCGACTTTGCGCGAGTAGGTCTGTCCGGTGACGGTATAGACCTGCTCGAAGCCCATCTTCTGAGCGATGAGTTTCTCTAGTTGCTGGACTTTGGCATGGTCACCGCGAAACAACGCTAAAAAGCTCGCCTGTGTGCCGGTCGCTCCCTTGATGCCGCGAAACTTCAGCGTCGCTAGCCGATGCTCCAGTTCGGCCAGGTCGAGCAACAGTTCCTGGCACCACAACGTCGCCCGTTTGCCCACTGTCGTGGGCTGGGCCGGTTGAAAATGCGTCAAGCCCAGCGTTACCAGATCGCGATAGGTAACGGCAAAGCGGGCCAAGGCATCAATCAGACCGACCAGGCGATCACGGATCAGTTGCAACCCCTCACGCAGCAGGAGAAGATCGGCATTGTCGGTGATGTCACAACTGGTCGCACCCAGATGGATGATGCCCCGGGCCGACGGAGCTACGTCCCCAAACGCTAGATTATGAGCCATCACATCGTGACGCACCTCGCGTTCGTAGCGGTCGGCATTGGCCAGGTCCAAATGCTCGATCTGCGAGCGCATCTCGTCGAGCTGCTCCGGTCGGATGCGAGGGGTGACGCCATCCTCGGCGGTCAGTCCTAACTCGGCCAGGGCTTCCGCCAAAGCTAGCCACAGCCTGCGCCAAGTGAGGAATTTCCGCCGCGGACTCCACAGCGCTGCCATCTCAGCACTGGCATAACGAGAAACCAGGGGGTTGTCATACTGATCCATGCGAGCTACTCCGCTGCAAACCTTCCGCTGAAACGCCCCATCTGGCGCGACCGTTCGATTTGCCTATCCATGGCAGTATTCTAGGGGCGATTTCTCGGCTGGGTCACCGCCAGACGCTTAAAGAGCGGGTATGATGCAGTGGTTGTCTGATTTCTCGGTACGGAGACCTCCCGATGCGACGTTTTGCCTGGCTCCTCGCCGCTGTCCTGCTCCTGGCTGGATCGCTTGCTGGCCGCGCCTCTGCAGCGGACTACACCCTCGGCCGGATGTATTATTACCCTTACTACTTCTTCCCCCACAATTATTGGCCTTCGATGGGCCCGACCTGGCCGGAACGGCTCGGCGACCCCTATATGAAGCCGCCGGCCTATATGGCCTATCCACCTTTCCACGAGCCGCACTGGCGCTACGAGTTGCACAAGCCGCAGAAGTATTATCGTGGCTTTCATTTCTGGCTGGATCAATTTTGATACAGCAATCGTCTGATGGTGCCTTCATTCGGATCGAAAGACAGCAAGAACTTACCGCACTGGCGTGGGTAGGTTCTTGCGCGTCTTGCTTTGATCCCCAGAGAGCAGCTAACCACGTCTGCTCTGCAACACGCGGCGAGCGAAGCTCGATCTACTGACGCTCCCGTCACGTGGAGTTATGCTTCTATTGCGTGGTGTTCTAATCCTTCTTCATCTCCGGTTCCCACAGCCAGATCAGCGACTCCGGCAGAATCGCGCCGCCATGCTTGCCGTTGTGCCCCTCTTCGCCCATCACAAACTTGTAGTCGTACTTCTTGTAGCGCAACGCGGCCTCCATCTGCAAATTGGCAAGCGGCCAGTTGCCGTGCTGGTTGTCGAGATCGTTTTTGCCGGCCTGGAGAAAGACGCGGATCGGCTTGCGTTCGGTCTTGCGGATGATGCCCGGATAAACATCCCCGCCGCGGATGTTGACAAAGCTGCCCACATGCGACAGCACCTTGCTAAAGAGGTCCGGCCGTTGCCAGGCCACCGTAAAGGCACAAATGCCGCCGGAGCTGATGCCGCCGATGGCTCGTCCGGCTGCATCGCTACGCAGCTTGTACTTTTTGGCAACCTCAGGCAGGATCTCCTTCTCCAGGAACGTGGCGTAGCGGTCGCTCAGGGTGTCGTACTCCACGCTGCGGTTGCTGCGGCCTGCGAGGGTGCCTGGTTGTAAAAAGATGGCGATCGTCACGGGCATCTTGCCCTGGTGGATCAGGTTGTCAAACACGGTGGGCACGCGGAAGTCCCCCTTGGGGTTGGCGTACCACTGGCCATCCTGAAACACCATCACACAGGCCGGCTTGCTGCCATCGTACTGGTTGGGAACGTAGATCGACCACTTGCGCTCGGTGCCATCAAACACCTTGCTTTTCCACACGCCCAGGTCGATCACTTGGCCGCGTGGCACGCCGGGCTGCTCCAAACTGTCGGGGCCGAACTTGTAGATCGAGGGTGCTGGTTTGGGTTTCTCCTTAGCGGGCTTGTCCGGAACGGGCGGTTGTTGGCCTTGCTGAGCCAGCAGCACGGGCCAACTCAGCAGCATCACTCCGACGAGAAGCAGTAGTCGAATCGCGTACATGTCTATCTCCCGAGAACAGACTTAAAGGGTGTTTTTCACGCTATGGTTTGTCCAGTGGTTCGACCAGCAGTTTGGCAGCAGAACCGGGTGCAGCCCCTGTGTCTCTCGGAGGTCACGCTGCTTCGCGATGGGGTCAGGCACCGACTCTCGCCCACTGCTTCCTCTGGTTCCTCGTGGAACCTGCCCGGGCAGTTGGAGCAGGCATGCTCTTGAAAGCTCCTCGCAGACGAACTTTTTTCCTTCCTCACGCTCCTTAAATCACCGAGCATTTCAGCACACAGAGTTTCAGCAAGGCCAGCCACTTCTACCCCGGCCCTGCTCTCTTTCTCGATCTGCTCGATATGGCCTGAGCGGAATACATCAAACCTTAACTCTTCGCACCGTAGGCTAGGAGTCGCATGATGTCCCGTGACGCGCTGGAACACGCCATCGCCGAACAGCCCGAAGACCGCTCCGTTCGGCTGATTTATGCCGATTGGCTCGAAGAACAAAGCGACGACCCCGCCGATTTGGCACGGGCGGAACTGATCCGTGTTCAGATTCAACTCGAACGCCTGCCGCCTGATCCCCCAGCCGATGAAGTAGAACGACTGCAGACGCGGGAGCGCGCGATCCTCAAAAGCTACGCCAAAACCTGGTCCAAACCCTTGGGCCGTCTGGCCTCCAAGCCGGTATTTCGGGCCGGCTTCATCGAGCATGTGCAGACCGGAGCCAGTCGATTCGCCCGCAGGGGCAAGAAGCTCCTCGATGCCCTGCCCACGATTAGCTCGGTCTATTTTCGTGAGGCGTCCAACGAGCTGGACGAATTGCTGGCTAGCAACTTGCTCCCCCGCCTACGCCGCGTCGATTTACAATCGATGTGTACCTGTGGCTTTTGTCCCATTCAGGACGAGATCCGGCATCTCGTGCAATCGCCGCAAATGGCGGGCATCACGCATTTGAACCTCAGTGGCAATCGGTTAACGCTGAGGGATTTACAGGAGATGGTAAAAAGTCCACATCTCGGTTCACTGCGCCACCTTAATCTCAGCTACAATCCGCTGAGCGCATCCGGCCGCGTCCGACTGGTCCGCTTGCTGTTGGAAGCACCGTGGTTAGAACAGTTAGAGGAGTTGGTGCTTCTCGACGTCGGACTAAGCCGGCAAGCGCAAGAACTGCTCGAGAATCGGCTGCCCGGCCGAGTGGTCGTGAGTGCCCAGTCGTAAGCTGTTGGGTTGGTACGATCAGGCCAACGAGACCGATGAGGCGAAACGGTTGCGGAGCAGGGCGAGCGAGGAGCGGTGCGAGGGAAGGGGAGCGGCAGCGAGGCCCGAGGAGTCAATCGGGAAAAAACCTGTCTAGACAACAATCGTCGAGAGGATTATTTATGAAAGAAGTCAACGCACCGCGTCCGCGGCGTACCTTCGACTCCCTCGACCAAGAGGTTTACCTCAACCTATGGCGCACCTACGACCTGCTCAAGGCCACCGAGGATGCCCTGTTTGCCCGCTACGATCTGACCGCGCAACAGTACAACGCTCTGCGTCTGCTCAAGGCGGCCTACCCCGGCAGCTTGCGCACCTTGGAGCTGGCCAGTCGACTCATCTCGCGGGCCCCGGACATCACGCGCCTGGTCGACAAATTGGAATCCCGCGGTCTGGTGCGCCGCGATTATCCCAGCGACAACCGCCGTGTCGTTCACCTCACCATAACCCCGGCTGGTCTGGAACTGCTCCGCGAATTGGCCGAACCCGTCCGCCAATGCAATGCCGCCCAACTGGGTCACCTCAGCGACGAACAAAAACAGCAACTCATCGCCTTGTTGGAGGCGGCCCGGCGTCCGCATCTGGGCGAGCAACCCTGGTAGCAGTCGCATGAGTGCTGACGATCTCCTCCAGGCCATGAAGGCCGTCTCCGTCGAAGAGTTGCTGTTACCGTTGCTGCTGCAACTCGTACTCATCTTGGCCAGCGCTCGCCTGTTTGCTGCCCTGTTCCGACGCCTGGGCCAACCCTCGGCCGTGGGGGAGATTACCGCCGGCTTGGTCCTAGGGCCGAGTGTTCTGGGTTTGCTCTTTCCCGAGCTGTTCACCGCCTTGTTCCGCCCCGAACTGCATGGCCTGTCCTCCGCTGCTTCCGATCAATTGCTCAGCCGCATCTTGATGGCCATTGCTCAAGTGGGCCTGGTCCTCTTGCTGTTTTTGATCGGTCTGGAGTTCGAGTTTGCGCATCTCAAATACCACGGGCCAGCGGCCGTGGCCATTTCGCTCACCGGTATCGTGTTTCCGTTTGTGTTGGGTGTCGGCCTGGGCGTGTGGATGCACCCGATCGTAGCACCGGGCATGCCGATGCTCGGCTTCGTCTTGTTTATGGGCGTCGCCATGTCCATCACTGCCATTCCCATCCTCGGCCGCATGATGCTGGAAATGGGGATCAGCAAATCCTCCCTGGCGGCCGTCACCATTAGCGCCGCCGCGGTGGATGATGCGGCCGGCTGGATCTTGTTGGCCACGGTGACAGCGTTGACCAAAGCGGAGTTTGCCCTGGGGCGGACGCTCGGGATGATCGCGGCGACGCTGGGCTTTGCTGCCTTCATGATCGTGCTGACGCGACCAGTGCTGACGCGGTTGGTGCGTTTCCTGCTGCGGATCGGCAACGGCGAACTGGGCGTCAATGCCTTGGCGTGCGTTTTGGTGTTGTTGTTTCTCTGTGCCATCGTCACCAACCTGATTGGTATTTTTGCCATCTTTGGGGCCTTTCTGCTCGGGGCCGTGCTTTCCGGCGAGACGGCGTTTCGCGAGGCCATCGCCCGCCGCCTGAGCGACTTTGTCACCGCCTTTTTCCTGCCGGTGTTTTTCGCTTACACCGGATTGCGAACGAACATCGGCACTCTCGAAAGTGGACATCTGTGGCTGCTGGCGGGACTGGTCTGCGCGGTCGCCATCCTGGGCAAGTTTGGCGGCTGTACGTTGGCCGGCTGGTTCAGTGGTTTGAAGCCGCGCGAGGCCGCCTGTGTCGGCATCATGATGAACACGCGAGCGTTGATGGAATTGATTGTCATCAACGTCGGCAAGGATTTAGGGGTGATCCCCGATTCGGTTTTCTGTATGCTGGTACTGATGGCGTTGCTGACAACCTTCATGACGACGCCAATATTATTGTGGGCCTCGCGTGGCACGGAACTAGAGCCGCTCATTCGCGACTCGGGTTTCCTGGGCAACCGCCAAGCCACGCGTCCAAGTCCCGGATCGCTGTAATCCCTGAGCGCTGAACAAGGGCCTCGCGTATGACCCTAGCACCGGTTTTCGCTCCCACTCGCCGCGACCTGCTGACCCGCGTCGGAACGGGTCTCGGCTTGGCCGCCCTAGCCAGCTTGGCCGATCCCGAACCGCTCCTGGCCGCCCCTGCGGCGGCGTTGGACCCGTTGGCCCCCAAGCCGTCGCACTTTCCTGCCAAGGCCAAGAGTGTCATTTGGATCTTCACCAACGGCGGCCCCTCGCACGTCGATACCTGGGACTACAAGCCTGGCCTCATCAAGGCTGACGGCCAAGAACTCAAGGGGTTCGACGCCAAGACGGGCTTTTTTGCCAACGAAGTCGGGCCGCTCATGAAGTCGCCCTTCAAGTGGGCGCAGCACGGCCAATCGGGCACCTGGGTTTCAGAGATTTTCCCGCACCTGGCCAAGCATGTGGATGAGATGGCGTTTGTCCACTCCTGCTGGACCGAGACGAATAATCATGCTCCAGCGTTGTTTCAGATCAACACCGGCATGCCACGTATGGGCTTTCCATGTGTCGGCTCGTGGGTGACGTACGGCCTGGGCAGCGAATCCCGCAACCTGCCGGCCTTTGTGGTGATGTACGATACACTGGGTCGAGGCCTGCCCAAGGGCAACGCCTCCAACTGGAGTGCGGGCTTTTTGCCAGGCATCTTCCAGGGCACCGCCTTGAATCCGCAAGGCGCACCCATCGACAATCTCACCCCCGCCCCTGAGCTGGCCGGTCAGCCACAACGCCGTCAACTGGACCTCTTGAATCGGCTCAACCAGACGCATCGTCAAGAACGCGAACACGAGGCCGAACTGGCCGCTCGCATCGAGACGTTTGAATTGGCTTATCGCATGCAGATGGCAGCGCCCGAAGCTCTGGACGTTTCGCGTGAAACACGAGCGGTGCAGCAGCTCTATGGTCTAGAGGACAAGCGTTGTGCCCATTTTGCCCGGCAGTGTTTGATGGCTCGTCGGCTGGTGGAGCGGGGCGTGCGCTTTGTGCAGATTTACTCCGGTGGCATGGAAAATGAGCGCAGCTGGGATGGCCACGTCGACATCGCCAGCAACCATCGCCAATTTGCCGGCGAGACCGATCGGCCGGTCGCCGCCTTGCTCAGCGACCTCAAGGCACGCGGCCTGCTCGAAAGTACGCTGGTGATCTGGGGCGGCGAGTTTGGTCGACTTCCCATCGCTCAGCGGCCCAAGGGCACCACACGCATGGGCCGCGACCACAATCCCCACGCCTTCACCATGTGGTTTGCCGGCGGCGGCGTGAAAGGCGGCACCCATTACGGCGAGACCGACGAAGTGGGGCTGAAAGCAGCCGTTGATCGCGTCTCGGTGCATGATCTGCATGCCACCCTCTTGCATTTGCTGGGCATAGATCACACCAAGCTGACCTACCGCTACAATGGCCGACGCTTCCGCCTCACGGATGTGCATGGCGAAGTGATACGCAAGATATTGGCATGAGCCAACGTTATCCCCCGCAGATCGCGATTCCACCGGTCGCCCGCCCCGTCCAGGGAACGCTTCGGCCACCCGGCTCGAAGAGCCTGACCAATCGCGCTTTGATCTTGGCAACGTTGGCCGGCCATCCCGTCACGCTCACGGGTTGCTTGCAGAGCGAAGACACCTTGGTAATGGTCGAGGCGTTGCGGCAGCTGGGCTACCGAGTGACGATCGCGGACACGACCTTTCACGTCGAACCGGGGCCGAACGTCCACACGCAATCCAACAGGTCGCTTGAGCTATTCGTCGGCAATTCAGGCACCACCGTGCGATTCCTCACAGCCATGCTGGCCTTGCGGCCGGGAGTGTATCGCCTGGATGGTGTGCCACGGATGCGAGAGCGGCCGATCGCTGACCTGGTCGAGGCGCTAAAGCAACTGGGTATTCGCGCTGAGGCTCCGACGGGATGCCCGCCGGTGACGATACACGGCGGGGGCTGGCGTGGGGGGACCGTGGCGGTCCGTGCCGAGCTCTCCAGCCAATTCCTCAGCGCCCTGCTGCTGGCCGCTCCGTTCGCTGACTGCGATTCCACCGGCTTTCGCCTCGTCGGGCCGCTCGTCTCCGAACCATATGTGGCGATGACCCTGGCGATGCTCCAGCAGTGGGGCCTGCGGGCCAGCCTGGAGCAGGTCCCTGGCCGACAGCGCGCCCGCCGCACCCAGTATGACATCGAACCGGATGCCTCGGCTGCCAGTTATCTGTTTGCCGTCGCTGCCCTCACGGGTGGTCGGGTCACGGTGCCGGGTTTGACGCGCGCTTCGCTACAAGGGGATGTAGCCTTCGTCGATGCTTTAGCCGAGATGGGTTGCAACGTCTGCGAAGCGGCCGACGCTCTGACGGTGCAAGGGGGCCCGCTGCGCGGCATCACCCGCGACATGAACGCCCTCAGTGACACCGTGATGACCCTGGCCGCCGTGGCCCTCTTTGCCGACGGCCCCACGCAGATCCGCAACGTTGGGCACATCCGTCACAAGGAAACCGATCGCCTGCGTGCCCTAGCCACCGAGCTACGCCGGCTCGGCGCGAGCGTCGAGGAGCAAGCCGATGGCTTGACCATCCGGCCAGGCCCCTTGCGGGGTTGCGTCCTTCAGACGTATGATGATCATCGGATGGCGATGAGCTTGGCATTGGTGGGGCTGCGCGTGCCTGGAGTAGTGATCGACCATCCCGCCTGCGTCGCTAAAACCTATCCCTCTTTCTTCGATGATCTCCAGCGGCTCACTGGGCCGTTTCTCTCGTGAGGCCAATCGCATGTTCTCTGTGCTACTGATCAATCTGGTGTGCGGCCAAGCGGAACTGGTGCAGCCTTATCGCATGGAAGTGGTGCTGGAAGTGGCCCGGCACAAACTGCTCACGCCGGTCTTCAAGGAGCAAGTGACCCGCGAAGTGCGAGACGGCCTGCAAGCCGCCCTGGGCAAGCTGGTACGGGTCCACGTCACCGACAAACACCCCTTGTTGCCCGAGATCCGCGACAAAGGTCTCGATCGCGTTCTGGCCAGCTATCGCGCCCGCTCGAATGAACAAACCTACTTTGTCGTGCTGGATTATGACGGCACCCAGTACGACCTGCGTACCCGCATGCACAATGGACTCACGGGCTTGCCGTCGGCCGTTTCGCGGAGTGCTTCGACGCGGGACCGCGCCTTTGTGGGGCGGTTGGCCGTCTTACTGATCGAGCGGGATTTGGGGATTCAGGGCACCATTGTCGATGCCCCCGATGCCGGTGGCCAGGTGCGGGTGCGGCTCCGCGGCGGGTTGTTGGGCGAGGTGTCGCGCTGGGTCCAAAAGGGCGAACTGTTTAGCGTCCTCAACGTGCCGGGCAATGGCATCGCTGTGCCCCTGCCGGCACTATATCTGCAAGTCATGGTCCCCCCCGAACAAGGCGTCTGCGTTTGTCGGGTGCTGCGCCGCTACCGCACCGGCTCCATCAAAGGGTTGACCGCGTCGTTGCTCACTACTCGTACAGGGCCGTTGCGGCTGCGGCTGGTACAGGAGACCCCCCAGGGGCCTAAACCCTACCCCACCTCGGTGCGGCTGGAGTTGCGTCGCTACAGCTTCGACGGGGAAGAGGGAGCACTAGCCATCACTGCCAGCGGTCGCAAGGATGTCGATACTTCGCGCTATGGCAAACAGGGCGAGTTTGAGCGGATTGCCTTTGT
>Ga0272446_1002007_pt1 | contig 28582 bp, 25 predicted proteins | sample YNPCB0061_FD_194587 | JGI IMG/M metagenome (GOLD analysis project Ga0272446, IMG submission 194587) | Hot spring microbial mat communities from Yellowstone National Park, WY, United States - YNP-CB-006-1 | ecosystem: Environmental > Aquatic > Thermal springs > Hot (42-90C) > Sediment | place...
GTCTTAGTGCCGGCTAGCGATGACGATGTCAGCTCCTGCTTCCGCCAGACCGCGAGCCATTGCCTTGCCCAGCCCCTTACTGCCGCCTGTTATCAGGGCGACCTTGCCGGTCAGATCGAACAGCTTGGACATGGCCGGTGTCTCCTGTTCTGCTGCTTGTGGCCATAGGGTTCTCTGTGGTGTAATTTAGGCATACGAGTTGTAGCGACAACTGCCGACAGTGCGGTTCAACGACAAGAAAGTTCAGAACGCAACCAGTTCGGCGAACCGAGGTCAGCCTTCCACTGGTTTCGCTTCGGCACCACTCTCTATCTGAAATAGATCCCAGATCGGCAAAGAAAGGCTCATCAGCAAGGGTGCTGATGAGCCTTTTCATTGGTGTCAGGAGGGAATTTACTCGTCTTGCAGCCCCAGTTCTTCGAGCAGTTCGAGATACTGCTGGAGCGACTCAAAGCCGCCAATCGAATCGACAAGATCGCGAACCGCTTGCATCTGTTCGCGGAACTTGCTCAATCCGCCAGCCTGGATCATGGCCTCGCGAACGCGGATGAGTTCTTCCTTATAGCGTTCGCGAAAGGAGATGGAGGAACCATTGCTGTGTGGCCCAGGGCTGGAGAAACCGGTGGGTTCACGGATGAACAATTCTTCAGCGTTGTTGTAGCCCAGCAGTTCTGCCAGCTTGTTCAAAGCCTCCGCATTGTGACCGGAAGCCCGATCACGTCCTTTATTCCGCCAGTTGTAGAGCGTGGCATCGGAAGTGCCAATGCTCTTGGCAAGGTTGCGTCGAGACCCGGTACGCAAAATGGCGGCCTGTAAGTTTCTTTGGAAGATGGCTTTTCTGTCCATATCTACTCTTCTCGCACAGCGAATCTCAGAGGAATGGCGAATAGTCAATGCCATGGGCGAGACATCTTGTAGCGACAGGACGATGAATGCACCACTAAGGAGCAACCCTCTCGCTAGGCGAGGTAAATTGGCGAAAAGATGAGGGTGTGTCGCTTACTCTTAACCAGCGCACTCTATTATAGCACCACCTTCCCTAAAATAAAGTGAAAAAGAGCGCAATCAGGCGAGAAAAGCTCATCAGGAATGGCAGATCTTTCCCCTACAGGACGAGGTCATATGTTTAATCCTAGGTTTTGCCCTTGATTCGACCTTATAGGAGAATTACATGTCGGCTGTCAGCTTCGCAGAACTAGCCCGAATGATCGATCATTCCTTGCTGCAACCGGTGTTGACCGATGCCGAGTTGGAACAGGGCTGTCAACTGGCTCGTTCCTATGGGGTGGCTAGTGTGTGCATCAAGCCATATGCCGTACCGCTGGCTGTTCGTCTACTCGAAGGTTCCGGCGTGGCGGTCGGTACGGTGATCGGCTTTCCGCATGGATCGCATGTCACTCGCATCAAGGTCGCTGAAGCCGAGGCCGCTCTCGACGACGGCGCAACCGAACTGGATATGGTGGTCAACATTGGCAAGGTTCTCAGTCGGGACTGGACATTTGTTGCTGCGGACATTGCGGCGGTTGTCGAGGTCGCTCACCGACGCAACGGCCTCGTCAAGGTCATCTTCGAGAACTGTTTCTTGAAAACGGAACACAAGGAACAGTTGTGCCGAATTTGTGGAGAGGTGCGGGCCGACTTCGTCAAGACCTCCACAGGCTACGGCGACAGCGGGGCCACCGACGAAGATCTCATCTTGATGCGCCGTTGTTCTCCTGCCCACGTCCAGGTCAAGGCAGCCGGCGGCGTTCGCACCTACGACCGCCTCCTGGCCGTTCGCCAACTTGGGGTCACTCGGGTCGGTGCCACCGCCACTCAGGCCATTCTCGACGAGTGTCGGGCGCGTTTGGGTGGCTGATCGCTCTCGCCTCCTCTGTGTGTCTGCTCGCTTGTTTTTTTCGTTGACACATTTGCCCCGGATCGCTGAAATCGGTGGATCGCTCAATTGCTCTGGCTCTAACAGATTGGCTTCTCATGACCCAACGCTGCTTTTCTTCTCTGCTCCTCTCCCTCTTTGCTCTGACGTTCCTCCCGCCAACTCTCCTGGCAGCCGACAAACCCAAAACCGACCCGACCCGCAAGGAGGCTGCGGTCGTCAGTCCGGCTCTGCCGGCCGACTGGGTCAAGGCTCTAAACTGGCGATGCATCGGGCCGGCCAACATGGGCGGTCGCATCGTGGCTCTGTCCGTTTGCGAGACCGATCCCTCGACCTACTGGGTGGCGACGGCCTCTGGTGGCCTGCTCAAAACCACCAATAACGGCATCACCTTCGAGCATCAGTTCGACCGCGAGGCCACTGTCTCCATCGGCGATGTTTGCGTCGCGCCGTCCAATCGCGACATCGTCTGGGTCGGCACCGGCGAAAACAACCCGCGTAACTCTGTCTCTTATGGCGATGGGGTCTACAAGTCTACCGATGGCGGCAAGACCTGGAAGAACATGGGCCTCAAGAAGTCCTTCCAGATCGGCCGTCTCGCCATCCATCCCAAGAATCCCGACATCGTCTACGTCGGCGCGCTGGGTCGGCTCTATGGCCCTAGCGAGGAACGCGGTCTGTACAAGACCACCGACGGTGGCAAGACTTGGCAGAAACTGCTCTTCATCAACGACAAGACAGGTGTCATCGACATCGCTATGAATCCCCAGGATCCCGATACCTTACTCGTCGCCACCTGGGAAGTGCAGCGCGACGGCTACGACAGTTGGCCCGGCGAGGTGCGACGGCCCGAAGCATTGGACGGCTACGATCCCATTGTCCGCTGGGGAACCGGTGCCGGTCTGTACCGTACCACTGATGGCGGCAAGACCTTCACCAAGCTGACCAAGGGCTTGCCCACCGGCAAACTCGGCCGCATCGGCCTAGACATCTACCGCAAAGATCCTCGCATCGTCTATGCCATCATCGACTCGGAGAACATCGGCAAGGGGCCGGCTCCCCTGACCGCCTATCTCGGTGCCGTCGCTCAGGACGATGGCAAGCAAACGCGGCTCAGTCAGGTCTGGCCTGGCAGCCCCGCCGAGAAGGCCGGCCTTAAGGTCGGCGATGTCGTCGAAGAAGTGGGCGGCCAGCGCGTCACGTCCTTTGATGCCATGCTCGATCAACTCCGCAAACGCAAGCCGGGTGAGGAGATCGCCTTCAAAGTGATTCGCGGCGAAGAGGCCCGCACTGTCCAGGTCAAGCTGACTACTCGACCCGGTGCCGGGACGACCGGGCGCGCCGTTCCGGGAGCCACGACTCGACCCGCCGTCAGTTCGGCTTACATGGGCATCATCGGCGAAGATGCCGACGAAGGCGCACTGCTCACTCAGGTGATTGCCGATGGCCCTGCCGACAAGGCCGGTCTGAAGGCCGATGATGTTATCCAGAGCGTCGATGGCAAGAAGGTGGCGGACTATGCCGGCCTGCTCTCCCTGCTCCGCGAACGCAAGCCCCAGGAAAAGATCAAGCTGACTGTGCAGCGCGGCAAGGAAACTAAAGAGTTCGAGGTGACTCTCGGTCAGCGGCCGACCGTCGGCGGCGGTGGAACTCCTGCGCTGCGCAACCGGCCTTACCTCGCCTCGCTGGGCGGGCAGAACCAGAACTTGCAAGATCAGCAGGGTTCCAAAGGCTTCGAGTACGGCGGCGTGTACCGCTCCGAAGATGGCGGGCAGTCGTGGGTGCGTGTCAACAGTCTTAATCCGCGGCCGATGTACTTCAGCCAGATTCGCGTCGATCCCTCGGATGCCAGCAAGGTCTACGTCCTGGGTGTCTCGCAGTATCGTTCGGAAGATGGCGGACAGTCGTTCGCTCCGACGCTGAGCCGTGGCGTTCATGCCGACGGCCACGCTCTGTGGATCAACCCACGCGACGGCCGACACATGTTGATCGGCAGCGACGGCGGCACCTACGTCAGCTACGATCGCGGTGCCAACTGGGATCACCTCAACCACGTCGCCATCGCTCAGTTCTATCATGTCGCCGTCTCGCCGCGTCGGCCTTACTACGTCTACGGCGGTTTGCAGGACAACGGTAGTTGGGGCGGGCCAGCCAGCCGCTCGGGAGGCATAGTCAACGAGGATTGGCTGTCCATCAATGGCGGCGACGGCTTCGTTTGCCGCGTCGATCCCAGTGACCCGGATCTGATTTACACCACCAGCCAAGGCGGAGCCATGCGACGACGCAATCTGCGTACTGGCGAGACGGCAGCTATCCGTCCCAATCGCGTGCCAGGGGTCACCTCGTTCCGCTTCAACTGGAACACTCCTTTCTTGCTGTCCAATCACAACCCGCGGATCTTCTACGCCGGATCGCAGTTCGTCCATCGCTCCCTCGACCGAGGCAACGACCTGCGTACCATCTCTCCGGAGTTGACGAAGACGAAGCGCGGCAGTTGCACCGCCTTGGCCGAGTCGCCGCGCAATCCCGATGTGCTGTGGGCCGGCACTGATGATGGAGCCTTGTGGGTGACCCGCGACGGCGGCAAGACTTGGTCGGACGTGACCAGCAATGTCGGCCTGCCCGGCCTACGCTGGGTCGCGACTATTGAGGCTTCCCGCTTCGCTGAGGGCCGAGCCTACGTCGCCTTCGACGGGCACCGCTCCGATGACGACCGGCCTTATGCCTACGTCACGGAAGATTTCGGCAAGAGTTGGAAGTCGATCACGCCCGGACTGCCCGAGTTCGGATCGACTCGCACTCTGCGAGAAGACCTGTACAACGCCAACCTGCTGTATTGCGGCACAGAGTTCGCGTTGTTCGCCTCGATCGACCGAGGAGCCACCTGGACGCGGATCAACAACAACCTGCCCACGGTCGCCGTCCACGAAGTGGCTCTGCACCCAACAGCGGGCGAACTGGTGGCCGCCACCCACGGCCGCAGCTTGTGGGTGCTAGATGTGTCCGCACTGCGGCAGATCACGCCAACTCAAGTACGCGGGGATAAGGCGGTGCTGTATGCGCCTCTCGATGCCGAGCGACGAGTGCCCGAGCCGGCACGCGGCCGAACCAATCGACGGTTCGTTGGTGAAAATCCACCTCCGGGAGCTTCGCTGTGGTATGCCCTACCCAAAAAGGCCGATAAACTGACGCTCAAGATCTTGGACATCGATGGCAACACCATTCGCGAGTTGCGTGCCCCGACCGAGGCCGGGCTGCACCGCGTCAGTTGGGACTTGACGCAAAGTCCGCTTCGGCGAGCCGGCACTACGCCCGCTCCGGGCGCAGCCACAGGGCGAACCGGCCGACAAACGCCGGCAGGTGCAGCAGGGGCGGGCGTTCCGCTGGGTCGTCCTGTCGCTCCGGGCACTTATCGCGTCGTGTTGGAAGTCGATGGCCAGACTACCTCGCGTCCCATTCGGGTACTCGGTGATGCTCCCAGCCCGACGCCGCGTCCCGAAGGCGAGGACGATTGACGCTTGTTTTGCCCTCGAAAGGCCCCTCCTCTGTTCAGGGGAGGGGCCTTTGCCATTCTCGACGGACTTGTAGATCTCTCCTATCATGGAAGAAAAGCGATTGCAGGCATCGGAGACGCACGATGAGCCACTTGACCCGACGACAGATGCTGGCTGGCACGGCTGCCCTGACCGGGACGAATCTTTTGCTCGCCGCCGACGATCGAAAGACCCCTCCGTTTCGTTACATGCTGAACACCGCGACGATCATGGGCCAGAAGCTGTCGCTGACCGAACAGATCGACGTGGCGGCCAAGGCCGGCTACGATGCCATCGAACCCTGGCTTCGCGACATCGAAGCCCATGTGAAGTCCGGCAAGAGTCTCAAGGATGCTGCCAAACGAATTGCCGATGCGGGACTGCGTGTCGAGAGTGCGATCGGCTTTGCGCAGTGGATCGTCGAGGACGACGCGGCCCGACGGGCCGGTCTGGAACAGGCCCGTCGCGATATGGATCTGGTGGCCCAACTGGGCGGCACACGCATCGCGGCTCCGCCTGCCGGAGCCTCGCGCGGCGCGGAGCCGGCCATCACCGATCTTCGCAAGGCGGCCGATCGCTACTTCGAGTTGTGCGACCTGGGAGCCAAAATGGGCGTGATCGCCCAACTCGAGTTGTGGGGATTCTCCAAGTCGCTGTCGCGGTTGGGTGAGGTGGCTCAGGTGGCCATCGAGTCCGGCCATCCGCGCGGCTGCATCCTGGCCGATGTCTACCATCTGCACAAGGGCGGATCGGGCTTCAACGGCTTGCGCTTGCTCAGTGCCGCGAGTTTGCAGGTCTTCCACATGAACGACTACCCTGCGACCCCGGCTCGCGACAAGATCACCGATGCCGACCGCGTCTATCCCGGCGATGGCGTGGCTCCCCTGGTGGACATGCTCCGCACTCTACACGCTCAGGGATTCCACGGAGTGCTGTCTCTGGAACTGTTCAACCCCCACTACTGGAAGCAGGATGCGCTAGTGGTGGCCCGAACCGGCCTACACAAGATGAAAGCGGTCGTCGAAAAGGCACTGGCCGGCTAAACGAGGGGGGGCGATGTCTGGCTCGACACGGTTGCCTACTTTCACGCCCGATGTTTCGGGCGAATATGCCACGGCTCGCTCGGCAGCGGTGCTGTTCGATCGCTCTGACGCGGGCAAGATCAGCGTCACCGGCAGCGAAGCCGTCGTGTTCCTGCACAACCTCTGCACCAACCACATCAAGGCACTCGCCGCTTGGCACGGTTGCGAAGCCTTCTTTTGCGCCGCCACCGCGAAAGTGATCGGCCACGGCTACATCTGGCGCGAGGCCGACGCAGGCAAGCAGCAGCGATTGTGGGTCGATCTGCCCTCTGGCTTGGTCGATAAGATGCTCAAGCACCTTGATCGCTATCTCATCTCCGAGGATGTGGAGTTGCTCGACCGCAGCGCGGAACTGGCCCAATTCCATCTCGCCGGGCCGCGCGCCGGCGAAATCCTTCAGGCGATGGGACTGCAGCAAGGCGAATCGGCCCCGCTTAGCTGGTCAAGCCACGGCGCGATTGTAGTGCGACACATCGATCGGCTCGGGTTGCCTGGCTGCGATCTGCTCTGCCCCGCTGAACAGGCCGGTCAACTGGCGCAACGACTGGTCGAGGCCGGTGCCCGTCCCAGTTGCCCAGAGGTGTACGAAACGCTCCGAGTCGAGGCGGCAATGCCGCTGTACGGTTCGGACATCGACGAAACCACCTTTGCTCCGGAAGTCGGCCGCACAGAAGCCATCAGCTACAACAAGGGGTGCTATCTCGGCCAGGAGCCGATCGTCATGGCCAGAGATCGCGGAGTCGTGCAACGCGGTCTGGTGACGCTGGTGCTGGGCGAAACCCCTGCTCCGATGGGAAGCAAGGTCTGGCAGGCCGAGCGGGAAGTAGGGCGTACTCTCAGTAGTTTGCACTCTCCTCAACTGGGCCGAGCTATTGCTCTGGCCTACGTTCGCCGAAACGTGCTGGCCCCTGGGACGAGGTTGGAGGTCGCCCTGCCGCAAGGCCGAGTTCCCGCCGAGGTAGCTCGTCTGCCGCTAGGGCAGTAAGAGGACGAGCGGAGACCGCCCCGATTCGTTCCAGAAGATGTACCCTCCCCGTGTAACGCAGGAGAGAGCCGCCGTGACCTACCACGCCCTGTCGCTGAAACAACCCTGGGCCACCTTGCTCGTTCACGGGTTGAAGACCATCGAGATCCGCAGCTGGAGAACCAGCTACCGCGGGTCGCTGCTCATCCATGCGGCCCGGATCGACGACCCATGCCCGGAAGCCTGGCGACACGTTCCCCCACACCTGCTCGACGCTGTGCGCCTGAAGGGCGGGGTGGTGGGCATCGCCGATCTGACCGAATGCCGCTTCTACCGGAATCTCACAGAGTTCGTGGCCGATGCCTCGCTGCATCTCAACGAACCCGAGTGGTTCGACCCCAAAGGATTGTATGGCTTCTGCTTCGAGCGACCACGTCCCTTGCCCTACCGGCAAGTGCCCGGCTACGTTCGCATTTTCTCTCTGCAATTGGACGATCTGAATCTGTCGCTTGCCAGTCCCGAAGTGGTGGGGCCGGATGCGGTTAGCCGTCGCTTTGATTCCCTGGGGCGTTCGCTGGGAAAAAGGACTTGAGGCCGGCATGACGCGATTGCTGGTAAGTGTTCGCAATGCCGAGGAAGCGGTTCTCGCTCTGCGAGGCGGAGCGGCGTTGATCGATGTCAAGGAGCCAACCGCCGGTTCGCTCGGACGTGCCAACGATCAGGTAGTAAGCGAAGTGCTGACTCTCGTCGCCGGCAAGGTGCCGGTCAGCGCGGCTCTAGGAGAATGGCGCGACTGGGGCGGTCAACTGCTCCACCCGCTGACGCAAGGTGGCTCGCTGCTCCACCCGCTGACGCAAGGTGGCTCGCCTGGGATAGCGTTTCTCAAGTGGGGGCTGGCGGGTGCGGCAGCCGACTGGGCCGATCGCTTGCGAGACGTGCGTCAGCAGATCGAATCGAACACGGCAACACGGATCGTTTACGTCGCCTACGCCGACTGGCAGCGGGCAGCGGCACCGTGTCCGGGCGAGGTGGTGCGGCGGGCGGTTCTCGACGGGGCCGCAGTGCTTCTGGTGGATACCTGGGGCAAGGACGGCACTTGCTTACTCGATTGGCTGTCCGTTGCCGAGTTGGCCGACTTGATCGCGATGTGCCGAACTGCCGGAGTGCGTCTGGCTCTGGCCGGATCGTTGGGGCCGACTGAGATCTGTCGATTGCAACCGCTCCAGCCGGACTGGTTCGCCGTGCGTGGTGCGGTGTGCGATCGCAGGGAGCGCGGTGGCCGACTCCTTCTCGAACGAGTCGAGCAACTGGCGCAACTCACAGCGAGCGCAGGTTGAGGATTCGTACCTTCAGGCCGGTGGCCGCGACCAGTCGCGGCAGGACAGGATCGACCACGCCGCGCTGGGCCGCCTCGTCCAGAGAACTGTTGGCAGGCAAGTCGATCGACTTGAGTAGAATCAGAGGTGCGCCAACCACCTGGGCGACGCGAGCCGCCACGCTGTCGCTGGTGGCATCCCAGCAATGGGGCAGACAACCGGGTCGGCCCTCATCGGCCTGAGCGAAGGCGAAGGGATCGAGGATGCACGGGCCGCGACACTGCTGCGGATCGGCCAGCAGTCGGCATTCGGGCAACAATTCCACCAGGAAATGGGCGTTGAGCGTGCAGGCACGCAAGGCCAGCCAGTGTGCCCGCACTGGCCCGAGATGCTGATCGCGGTCGTAGGCGCGGATGGCATCGGCAGCCGGCCCACCCCCCGGCACGAGCAGCCAGTCGGGATCGCCCAGACAAGCTAGGCAGCTACGCAGTTGCTGCCCCAGTTGCGGTAAGTCGTAAAGGCTGCCGCCCACCTTGACGACGATCACCTCTACCTCTCCTCCGAAGCGAGAACCGCTACCGCCAGGGCACAACCAGCCGCTGAGCCGACGAGATCGCCTGTGGTCTGGGCCAGCGACAGGATCGAACACTGGCGCAACGACTCGTCCAACAAGTTGAACTGGCGAATGAAGCGAAAGAGAAACTCGCCAGAGCCAGCGACCATCACGGCTCTGGGTGGCCCAGGCAGGTTGCCGACCACGGCATTGAGCGATTGCGTGACGCGACTAACCCATCGAAAGATCATCTCCTGAGCCAATTCCAGGCATTCGGCAGCAGGCAACGTCTCCAGATCGGCGCAGCGCATGCGAGCCAGGCGTCGCAAGGCCGCTTCGCGAGTGGCGGGTTGTCCATCGGCGGTATCGCAATCGGCGGGATCTTCGGAGACATTCTTCAGGATCAGGTGAACATCGTGCATGGTGGCAAAGAATTCGGCGGCGACATCTCCAGCGGCGACGGCGCACAGCGGGGTGCGTTTCCAGCCGAGATACACCAGTTCGTTACAGGCCAGCCGTTCCGGGTCGGTGCGTCCGTTGGGCTGCGGCTGACCGTCTACGAGGGGCACGATGTCCGTGGTGGTGCTGCCGATGTCAATCAGCAAGCAGGGGCCAGCAGGCAGCATTCGGCCGACGAAGCAGGCCAGGGCCAGCCAGTTGGCCGAGGCTACCGCGTAGGGGTGTTCTCTGGCGGTATGGACATCGACAAAGTGCCCCTCATTCGTCCAGACGCGAACCGGCACGTCAGGAGCTATCTTGGCGACGGCATCGAGAATGGCCAGCACGCCCTCGCGTTTGCTCTGGTAGCAATCGCACAACTCGCCCGTCATGGTGACCGCAATCCGCTCGTGTCGCGGGGCACTTCGGCGAATTTGCCGCAATTGCTCCGCCAGTCCATCGGGATTGCGCCACAGTGCATAAGGAATGTGTCGCCCCTTGCCCGAAGTGTGAACGGCCTTGAGATTGGCTCCGCCTATATCCAGCCCGAGAACCTGGTGGGTCATCTTTGCTCCCTCCCTGAGTCTGGCTCCGAAGACACCGAGGCATCCTGCTTCTGCGAGACAACCGCATGGCCTGTTCTGCAAGGAAGATACTAGGCACCTGTTCTAACAGAATCCGTTTATCTCGCCAAGTGGTGGCCTGCCCAGAGAAAACAGCAAGGCGAGACGGATGCACTCCGCCTCGCCTCTAGCTTGCGCGATGCGTCTCAACGGCGGGTCAGCGTGATGGTGAGCGAACGTTCCGAGGGCACCTCGATGCGGCGAGAGAAGACGGGCTTGCCCGCTGCGTCGTAGGTGTAGAGCAACCAGCCCCCCGGTTGCAGATTACTCTGGAAGTTACCCTGGGCATTGGCCGTCACCGTGAACTGATCCGTTCGGCTGTCGGCACTGACGAGTAGCACACGCGCGCCAGGCACAGGTACGCGAGCCGAATCCACCACAGTGGCCTGCACGTTACCGCCATTGCGCGAGGCAATGCGATCCAGGCGAACAGCGGGAGCCGGGGCGGGAGTCGATCGCAGAGAGCCGCCCTGAGCCGGCGGCATGGGGGGCGGACTGATCGGCTGAATCGGATTGGGCCGCAGTGCCTGTCGGCTGGTCGGCGGCTCGGTGGTAGCACTCGGAGTAGAACTCGGGGGAGCCGGCGGCAGCGTGTCCTGCGTGGTCGAGGGAGCCGCTGGCACGGTTCCAGCAGGTGGCGTTACCACCGAGGTACTCGGTGCAGCTGCCTCAGCACCGTTTGCGCTCGTGGTGCAGCAGGTGGTTACCGGTTCGTAGTAGAACGACTGCTGATAAGTCGTCACCGGAGTCATGCAGGTTCGTTGCAGATAGCTGGTGACCGGGCAGCACTGCGAACGCAACTGGTAGCTAGTCGTGGGAATGGCGACTCGCTGATAACTGCAAGTGCAGGGATCGAAGTAGCAGCTGTAACGATAGGTGGTCACCGGCTCATAGTAGTAGCTGGTGCGATAGGTGGTTACCGGCTCGTAGTAGGTGCTGTAACGCATCGTCACAACAGGTTGATAGTACGTGCGTTGCACATAGCGTGTCGTGCAGGTGGTAGTGGGCGGCGGGCACGCTGGAGGGCACGGATCGGCATAACTAGCCACAACCGGGGCAGGCGTGCCGCATGTGTTACAGCAGACCTGGAAGACATTGTTCCAAGCGGCGTGAACTGGGTAGGAGCCTGCAAGCACAGTTGCCAGTGCCATTGCCCAGGTCAAACCCGGCAAGGGTCTCATGGTTGTACTCCTTAGGTTGCAAAGGGATCGTGCTTGTTGTCTACTCCAGAACCAAACTGAAGGACACCACGGCCCCATGGACATACGCCCGGACGATTCCGGGCACAAACAGCTTCTCTTCAATGATTCTGATTCGTTAAACGACTTGCAAGATGCAGCATGCTCATACAATCGGCTTTCTTGTGGGCCGGCTGGCAAAGTCATCAGGTCTGGTAAAATCTGAAGGTTCGATGCGGGAATCGGGTCGGGCGGGATGGAGAGTCTGGGAGAGAAGGGATCCCTCGTACCGCGCGGAGATTGCCTCAGCAAGTTTGCTCGGCGCGATTCGAGTTGTCCAACGGCAACCAGTTACAGACAGGCTTTCAGAGCGTTCAGGGTGGCTTGGTAGTCGGGGTGGCTGGCTATCTCACGGACGTATCTGTTCTACCGCCCGCCTGGACACCCGGCAAGTTTCGCCCCTGTGGAGGCTTCTACGCAGCTAGTGGATCGCCTCCCCCGTGCCGGGATGGCTTGGTTCTTCTACCATACTCAGAGATGTTGTCGACACTGCGACGCTGCTGGCCCGTCGTAAAGGCACTGATCGGCCTGGCCATCCTGTACTTCATCGCGCGGCAGTTCGCTCGCGACCTGGCCCAGCCGGAACTGTACGAACAGCGGTTTCAGTGGGCCTTGCTGATCCCTGCTGCCGTGCTGTACCTGATCGGACTCGGAGCGTCGGCCGTCAACTGGGGCTGGATGCTCACAACGCTGGGCCATCGGCCGCGTGTGGCTCTGCTGCTCAGAGCCTACTATGTCGGCCAACTGGGCAAGTATGTGCCCGGCAAGGCACTGGCTCTGTTCCTCCGTGCCGCAATGGCCGACAAGGCTCGTGTCCCCACTGGATTGGCAGGCTTGACCGCGTTTTACGAGGTACTCACGACAATGGCTTCGGGAGTCTTGCTAGCGAGTGTGCTGTTTGCCATCGCCGGGCCGACCGGCCCGATGCCCGACAGTCCTCCCTTGACTGTCCAGCAGATGCTCCGTCTAGAGCTACCCGAACAGGGGCTGGCCTTGTCCACCCGCATTCGGCTCTCAGGGCTGCTGGCGATGGGATTGCTCGTGCTGCTGGCTCCGCCAGTGTTCAACCGATTGCTCGATCGGCTGACCTTTCCTTTTCGCCAGCGCATGACCGGCTCGCTGCCGCGCATCCGCTGGATGCACCTGCTGGTCGGGCTGGCATTGGGCATGGCCGGCTGGCTGTGCATGGGGCTGGCACTGGCCACCACCTTCCATGCCGTGCCGGGAGCGGGACTCCCCTGGACGGCTGAGGTATTGGCTCGGCTGACGGCAGCACTGGCCCTGGCCTACGTCGCCGGGTTTTTGGTGCTGGTGGCCCCCGGTGGACTGGGCGTGCGCGAACTCTTCTTGAAGTTGCTGCTGACCGGCGAGTTGGTGGCCGTCCACGGCGTGTCGGCCGAGGCCGCCGCTGGTCAGGTCGTGCTGGTGGTGTTGTTGCTGCGGCTGTCCTGGACGGTCGGCGAACTGGTGCTGGCCGCTCTGCTCTATCCGCTCTCAAATGGCGCGGATATGCCGGTCGCGAACCGTTAGCTGGCTTCCATGCTGGAGGATGTCGTGCTTTCAGTGGTCATCCCGGTCTACAACGAGAAAGAAAGTCTCCTGCCGCTACATCTGGAGATCGATACGGTTCGGCAGCAGCAGGCGCTGCAGATGGAAATTCTTTTCGTCGATGACGGCAGCAAAGATGGTTCTTGGGAGGTCATCAAGGAACTGGCGGCTCGCTACAAGATGGTGCGCGGCATCCGCTTTCGACGGAACTTCGGCAAGGCGGCGGCCCTAGCGGCCGGCTTTCGCGCTGCCCGAGGCTCCCTGGTGATCACGATGGATGCCGATCAGCAGGATGATCCCGCCGAAATCCCGCGTTTTCTAGCCGCCCTGGAAACCGGCGGGCCAGGTAACTCTCCTCTCGATGTGGTCAGCGGTTGGAAACGCATTCGCCGCGATCCCTGGCACAAGGTTTTCCCTAGTCGCGTCTTCAATCGTCTGGTTAGCTGGATGACCGGAGTTCGCCTTCACGATCACAACTGCGGCATGAAGGCCTACCGCGCCGAGGTTCTCAAGGAAATTCGCCTCTATGGCGAGTTGCATCGCTTCATCCCTGTGCTGGCGGACGCACGCGGCTTCACAGTCGGCGAGATCGACATCAACCATCGACCCCGACGTGTGGGCCACTCCAAGTACGGCTTCAGCCGCTTCATCAAGGGCTTTCTCGATCTGCTGACGGTTAAATTCCTGACCGGCTACGGCAATCGACCACAACACCTGCTCGGCTCCTGGGGGCTTTGCGCCTTCTTTCTGGGCTGCCTCGGCATGGGCTGGCTCGGCGTGACTTGGCTCATTCGCGTCCTGGTCAATGATGCCCTGTTCGAGCCGTTGCACCAGCGACCGCTGTTGCATTACAGCTTGGCTCTACTGCTGCTGGGTGGACAGATGATGTCGATCGGCTTTCTAGCCGAGTTGATGACGGCCTATCAGAGCCGAGAAGAGGACACCTACAGCATCGCCGAGCAAACGCCGGCGTTGCCTGGTGCCGCGGCGATCGGCTCCGCCTCGGCTCTGGACAACCTGCCTGCCGTACAGGCAGGGAGTTTCTCCTCGGGAAGTACTTCTCATGACCCCACACGCTGATACCCGCGCCGCTCGCGGTTTGGTTTACACGTTACTGATTGGATTGGCGGTGGGTCTGAGCCTAGGGCGCATTGCCTCGGTCGAGCGCGTAGTGGAACCGAGTGTGCATCGCGCCGACACCGACACGACCACGCCCCGACCGGCCTGGCCTAGCAAGCGACCCGAGCCGTGGCCGACCTTTGGGTCGAATGATCGTGCTCGCTGGGCACTGGCCCGCGCGCTGGTCGAGGAAGGCACCTTTGTAGTGGGCCGACGCGATCGAACCGTGGTCGTGTGTAGCGGCCCGGCGGTTCTGGCGGCTACCAATCCGTTTGCCGCAAGTTGCCTTCTTGCCGCCGGTTATCAGGCGCGGATTTCCAGCGATCGCGGCATCATCTTCGAGGAAGGCTGGCAGAGCGTAGACAAGGTGCTTCACCCGGCCCGCTTGGAATACTACTCCACCAAGCCACCCTTGCTGTCGCTGCTCGTCGCCGGCGAATACTGGCTGTTGAAAAACTATCTCGGCTGGTCGCTCGTCGAGCAGCGATGGGAAATCGTCCGGCTGACGCTGGTGGTCTTCAACGTCCTACCTTTGATCGTCTACTTGTTGTGTCTGTCGGCCCTGGCGGAGCGACTGGCGAGTAGCGACTGGGCCAGATATTACCTGCTCGCTGCGGCGGGTTTTGCCACGCTGGTCACGCCCTTTCTGATCAGTCTCAACAATCACACGGTGGCCACCGTCGCCGTGGCGGTTGCTCTGTACGCCGTGATCCGAACTCGCGAAGGTGGCGGACTAGCTTGGCCAATGCTGGCCGGACTCGCGGCCGGCTTCGCGGGGGTCAACGAACTGCCCTCCTTTGCTCTGGTGGCAGCACTCGCTTTCTGGTTGCTCCTGGCCGGTCATCGCGCGGGATTGCTCGTCTATGTGCTGGCCGTCCTCTTGCCGGTGGCTGCCTACCTGGGTACCAACTACTTGCAACTAGAGCGACTCACGCCCGCCTACGCGGAGTTCGGCACGGTCTGGTACGAATACGAGGGCAGTCACTGGCGCATTCCCGAAGGCCAAACCAAGCGGGGCATCGACTTCGCTCGCCGCAACGGCGAAACTTGGCAAACCTATGCCTTCCATCTCACCTTGGGGCATCACGGCTGGTTCTCGCTCACGCCCATCATGTTCCTCGGACTGGTCGGCCTGCTGCTGGGGATGTTCACGGCCCTGGCTCGTCTAGCAAGCGGTTCGTCGATCAGCGACAGTCCAGACCGTGTCGGCAATGTGATTGCTCCTCTGTCTGGGTTCGATCGACTGCTGTTGTTCTCGCTGACACTGTTGATGTCGCTGGTGGTGTTTGCCTTCTATCTGCTCAAGAGCGATAATTACGGGGGCTGGAGCAACGGCCCACGGTGGCTGATGTGGCTGACTCCGCTGTGGCTGCTGGGCATGCTGCCGCTGCTCGACCGACTGGCCGGCAGTCGTCTCGGGCGATTTGTTGCCCTGGTTTTGCTAGTGGCCAGCATCCTATCCATGAGTTATCAGCTGTGGAATCCCTGGCGGCATCCCTGGATCTACAATTGGATGGAGTCACGCGGCTGGATCTCCTACTAAGGTGCGACGCACACCATGTCGAACAACGAGTTGTCCTTCTCCGACCGCTCCGGTGAGTTGACACCCGAGCCAGCTCAGCAAGTCGTATCCCAGGAACCCATTTCGCCTCTCTCCATGGGCGAATCCGTTTCGCCTCTACCCCTCTCGCCGGTCGAGAACTGGGCATTGCCGGTTCGGTCTACGGTGTTTCCTCTGCATCCGAATTTCTGGTGGGCCTTGCTGTGGTGTCTGGTCATGCTGTTGTTCAGCCAAGTGCCAGGGGGCATCGTAGCCGTCGTGGTGATCTTTGCCTTGCTGTTGCTCCAACAAACGCCGCTGGAAGGCCGAGATTTCGCGTCTCTGATGCAGTCGGAACCGATGCAGATCGGCATGGGCGTAGGAATCGCGACCGCTTTCACGCTGTTGGGCCTTCTATCGATTCTGTGCCTGCGCATTGTCGCGGGCCGACACTGGCATCGCGAGGTGGCCTTGCGACGGCCTGCGTTCTCGCATGTGCTGCTCGTGCTGGCCGCTACGCCTGCCTTCATTGTGCTGGCCAACGCGGCCTACGGTTTGGTTCGCCATCCGCAGTTTCTTGCCTTGCCCGGCATGGACGATCTGGGAGGGGTGGCCGCTTTTCTGCTGAGTCTGTTCGCTGCGTTGTCGGTGGCGGCTGTGCTGTGCCTGCTGCTGTACGGGTTCCTGGGCGATCACTGGCCCAGACGACTTCCTGGAGGCGCGGTGCCGCTCGGCCAAGTGACCTATTCGCTGCTGGGACTGGTCGGCTTCGTCGTGGTGGCCTGGGGATTCTTTCAGTGGCTGGCACCCAGCATGCGAACGGCCTTGCCTTCCAGCCAGGAACCGCTCGACATGGAGGGACTGGAACGTGTGCTGAGCGGTTGGCCGATCGTGTTGGCTGTTCTGCTCATCGGAGTATTCCCTGGGGTCTGCGAGGAACTGTGGTGCCGCGGCTTCATTGGCCGTGGGTTGGTGGGGCTACATGGTTATTTCTGGGGTGTGTTGCTCAGTTCGTTTCTGTTCGGCCTGATTCACGGCGACCCACGTCAGGGAACGATGGCGATGGTACTAGGCGTGGTACTACACCTCATCTACCTCCTGGGACGGTCGTTGTGGCTGCCGATTCTGTTGCACTTCCTCAATAACTCCCTGGCGGTCACTCTGCCTCGCTTTCTGAACATCGACCAACGGGTGGCCAGTGCTGATCCGTATCTGCTCGGCTTGCTGCTGGGTGCAGCGGTGCTGTTGCTGCTGAGTGTCGGGCTGGCTCTCTGGGCCAGTCGTGCCCGGCTGGTGAGTGCTGTCGAGGGGCCGACCTGGCAGCCAGCCTTTCCAGGGGTGGCCTGTCCGCCTCCCGACAGTGGGACGCGAGTGATCGTGCCCGCTGTTCCGGTCAGCTTGGCGACTCTGGTCTTGCTGGCGTTGACTCTGTTCGTCGGCACAGCGTATTTGACGCTAATGGTGCCCGGCAGACTCGCATAGTGCCTCAGGACGGCTGACCACCGACCACTTGCCTGCCGCCGACGAATACGGCCTCAGGCTCGGCCTGACTGCTCAAAAGGTCTTCCAGCGGATCGGTGGTACTGGGCTGTTGTAGCCGAACCGCGATGAAATCGGCCCACTTGCCCGGTTCCAGGCTGCCGGCCTGATCGCCCAATCCTAGGGCGTTCGCCCCACCCAGAGTGGCGAGGGTCACCAACTCGACGGGGGAGACTTCCGGTGCCAGCCGATGCAGAAAGCGAATCTCGGCCAGCAGGCTCAGATCGGGATTGGAAGCTAGGCTATCCGTACCGAAAGCGAGATGCACTCCCCGCGCCAGCCACTTCCGCCACGGATGCGGGGAATGACCGAAGGCCGCATGAGTACGCGGGCAATAGACAATCGTGGTGCCTGTGGGGATGTCCAGATCGTCCGGTAGATAATTGCCATGAATGAGGAGCCGGGGAACGTCCGGGATTTCCCGATGCAGCACTTCGGCGAAGCCGCAGACCAGCCCCTCCGAGTCCCAGACCCCCAGGCTCTGCAAGAATGTCGCCAGAGGGCCAGTGTGATCGCACAGCAACTGCTCCTCGAAGGCGGTTTCGGCAAGATGAACCGCCAGAGGACAGCGATACTGGGCAGCCAACCGCGTCGTCTGGTCAAAGAGATCGCGACGGACGCTGTAGGGAGCATGAGGGCTGAGTGCAGGCCGGCAATGGACGGTGGGCGTTCGGTTGGCGAGCCAGTCACCGGCCAGACGCAGAGCGTTGGCGGCGCGTTCGGAGGTCAAGCCGAGCAATTCGCGAAACACGACCGCCCGAAGGGGGCCATTGGCCAGGATGTCCCACGAACTGCCATCGGCGGAAATGTCGCCGACCAGAGTGGTTCCCGAACGCAGACAGGCCTCGCTACCGAGTCGGATGTCCGCTCGCACCTGATCGGCAGATCGCTGCCGACGGTAAGCCACCACCTGACGAAGCCAGGCCGGGAAGTCTGGGCTGGGCGGAGCCAGTCCCGCCATGCCGGTGAGGTCGAGATGGGTGTGGGCGTTGACCAACCCCGGCAGCACGACGACTTCGCCCAGATCGACCTCGGCGCGGCGTGTGCCAGCCGGTTCGATCGCCAGGATACGGTCGCCGACGAAGGTCAGCAATCCATTGGCCAGAGCCGGCCGACCGATCGGACAGAGCCAGCGAGCCGTGAGGGTAGTTGGCACCAAGATCTGACTCCGCGAGTGTGGAAACCTGCAAGCCACTACCGGCCCGAGTGGCAGCGTTAGAAATTGTAGGGTTGCACGATCTAACTGTCCGCTACACAAAGAGCAAGGCAACTAGCCCCGCTTGAGTTGATTTGGTGTGATCTGCCTAACGAATTGCTCCTCGAATCAGAAATTTCCGAAATAATCAGCAAGCCTCTTGACGACGTTCGCTGCTCCGCGTAGGAATAGATATGATGTGTTGCGCACACACATTCATTCTAGAAGACGAATAATCTACCCAATAGGATTTAAGAGTCTTCGATGATATAGATGGGTGATTGCAACACAGCAGAGGAGCATGCTTCTCACGGGTTGGTTCGTAGAGCAACCCGCTTGATACGATTCCGAGCAAGACTCTTGAAACCTTTGCTGGGATACTCAGCAGAGTTGATCAGAAGGTCTTCTCAGTCATCGAGCGATGTGTCTGTCCCACCACGACGCCTGATCCTAATCAACAACAGGATCAGATCGAAGTTGGAATACCATACTTGACCGACTCTCAACTCCCATCATGCTCCAAAGAGAAGTCTGTCCACCTGTACGGACTGCAGGTAAAGAAAGGATACGCACCGATGCTGGTTCTGTCCAGGAAAAAAAACGAAACAATTGTCATCAATAACGATATCACGGTCACCATTGTCGAAATTCGTGGCGACAAGGTGCGCCTGGGTATCGTGGCTCCCAAAGACGTTCCCGTCCATCGTCAGGAAGTCTTCGATATGATCCATCAGCACCAAGAGACGCCGACTGCGACGCCCAAACCACCCGAGTCAGGAAAGCGAGCTAACTGAAACCATCGCTAACTCCCACCAATACAAGGCTTACCTCCACCTCCGGTGAGCCTTTTTCCTAGTTACTGCCTCGTTTGTACCGGCTTCAGTTCGGGCGAATTCCATAGCGTTCGGTCAACTTGCAAAGCGTGCTACGGTCGATGCTAAGCACCGCAGCGGCGGCTGACTTGTTCTAATTGGTTTGCCGCAAGACCCGTCCCCGTCGCACGGCCCAGGCTTCGACATCGGTTAGTTGGAGACTGGGGGGCGATGCAGGGAGGTCGCCGACCTCGTCGAGAAAGAGGGGGCCCAGGGAAGCAGGTAACCGGCTGGCAGGTTGGCCTTCGACAAAACGACTGGAGTCGGCTGGTAGTGTCAGATCGGCCGATGACTGGCCGAGCGTGGCATGCAGTTCATCGAATTAATCAATACTGGTTCCAACTCAGGCAGCAACTGGGACTCGCACAACGACAGGAACGCCCACGCTCTATTGCACGCGTGATCGACTAGTCCGTCGCCGGCCCCATCACCGCTCTGAAGCAACGCGGCCTGCTCGACAGCCCCCTGCTCGTCTGGATCACGGAGTTCGGCCGCTCGCCACCGCCGACCACGACTATCGGCGAACAGACGTGCATGGCACGGTCGTGGTGAGCCGTTCTTAAGGGCTGAGCAACGAGTGCTGGCGACTCGGCGGGGCTCAGGTCAATTTTTTGACGATTTCCATCAAACCGTTCAGCACCAGATCGTGAAAGCTGACCACGCCGATGACCCGGCCATTGCTAATGACAGGTGCCCGCATGATGGAAAAGCGTTCAAGCAAGCGGGCGCAGTGCTGGATGGTCATTTCCGGGGGAACGCTGAGTACCGGCTTGGCCATAATCTCGTAGAGATTGACGCGATCGGGCGAGCGATCAGCGGCGAGTACCTTCTTGGCGATGTCCGAGATGAGGACGAGGCCGTACTCGTCGTCGGCATCGCGTTTATCGATGATCAAGGCCCGCGTCTCGGGATGCTTCATGCTCAACAGAGCTTCCTTGACTGTCAGTTTGCCATCCATCAGGTCGAACTCTCGCTTCATGACATCCCTGACGCGCACCACCACCTTGGTTGTCATAGCTGATCCTCCACCATCGTTGTCAGTTGTTGAATCTGGTGACTCACCCCGACGGCGTCTTCGACATCGAGTTGAAAGGCGATGCCTGTACCAGGGGTGTTGTCAAAGTTGGCCTTGGCCGAGATGGTTTCTAGGATGTGTCGGCTCAGGTGCTGTTCGACGAGAAAGAACAACACGTCGCGTTGCGCTTCCAAAGTCAGGCCAAGAAAAGTCCGGGCCGGTTTCACTCCTTCGCCGCGAGCATTGCCGATGATGGTCGCTCCGGTTGCGCCGGCTTCTCGGGCCGCCTTCATGACCTCGCTAGTCTTGTCATCGTCCACGAACGCTACGATCAATTTGAAATGCATGACAACTCCTCGTAGGAACCTGATACAGGCTGATTACCGTCGCCGACTGATCCACCACTGAGCCAGTTGGGCATAACCCATGACCGTGATCATAGGAAACAAGACGGCCAGAGCGATCATACCAAACCCTTCTTCCAGAGGGTCGCGGCCAGGAATTTGTTCAGCCAAACCTAGCCCCAAGGCGGCCACCAGAGGCACAGTCACGGTAGAGGTGGTAACTCCGCCGGAGTCGTAGGCAAGCGGCACGATCTGCCGTGGCGCGAAGTAGGTCTGGACAATGACCAGCAAGTAGCCGACCAGAATGAAATACGGCAAGGGCACGCCGAGGATAATGCGAAGCACGCCCAGCATTACTCCCGTTCCACAACCCAGAGCGACCGCGACACGCAATGGCCAGACCTGAAGCGTGCCACCCGACACATCGTGCGCCTTGAGGGCGATGGCCAGCAGGGCCGGTTCGGCAATCGTCGCGCTGAAACTGATCAGAAAAGCAAACAGATAGGCCCAGTAATAAAAGTGCCACATGATGGGCAGATTCGTCTCCGAGGCGGAGGTCGGTTGTGCGTTGCCCCGGACGAAATTGGGATCGGCCAGTTGCCGGGCCATCTCCTTTCCCAGAGGAAACAGAGCCAGTTCCAGGCCGACCAGAAACAGAGCCAGCCCCAGAACGACACAGACGATGCCGACCGCCACACGCGGCCAGTGCAAGATGGGCCGTCGCAGCACCAGCAACTGAAAGGCGAAAATGACCACGACAATAGGCAGCACATCTCGCAGAGTGTTGAGCAACGCATCGGTCAGCAAGGCGACAAGATTCATGACCAGAGCATCCCCAGAATCAGGACGAAAATGATCGGAGTCAGGGACGCAAAGGCGATCAGGCCGAATCCATCGAGTAAGGGATTTCGCCCCTTGATGCTGCTAGCCAGGCCGACTCCCAGAGCGGCGGTGAGAGGAACCGTGATGGTGGAAGTGGTCACACCGCCCGAATCGTAAGCGACGGCGATGATGTTGGAAGGAGCTAGGGGGGTGATTAACAACACCAGCGCATAGCCGGCCATGATCAGATAGTGCAGAGGCCAGCCCAGGATGATCCGCACCACACCGATGACCAGAGCGAAACCGACCGCCACAGCAACGGTGGCTCGCAGGATCAAGGCGAACCGCTGTTGCAGAACTTCTTGCTGAGCGGTAGCGGTAGTGGAATCGTTTACTGCCAGTTCCGCCGCCTTGCTAGCGACGGCGATTAGGGCCGGCTCGGCAAAGGTGGTTCCAAAGCCGAGAGCGAAGGCAAAGGCGATGAGCCACGGCACGCTTCCTTTTCTGGCGAAATCGCGAGCCATCTGTTCGCCCAGAGGAAACAGGCCGATCTTCAGCCCCACCACGAACAGAGTGAGTCCCAGGATCACCAGAATCAGGCCAACGAGCAGTTGTGCCCAGTTTTCCAGAGCCTGACGAAAGACCAGCACCTGAAAGAGGCCGACCGTGGCGACAATGGGCAACAGATCGCGCGTGCTTTCCCAGATGGGTCTGGTAAACAACCAGAGAAGGTCTCGCGTTTCAGAGAGTTTCAATAAGTTATTCTCCTATCGAGGTTGTTTCTCACCTGCTTGGTGTCAGAGGCTTTGAAGAATGAAGCGAGCCGGGAGCGTCAGCGACCGGAGGATCTGACTCCACCCGCTGACCCCAGGTGGCTCGCTATTGTTTCACAGGCGCTCACTCCTGATGTCTATAGTAGCGTTGACCTTCGCTGGTGTCTGCCATCACAGAACGGCTACTCTGCGATCTGGAGAACGGCGGTTCCTTCTAGTATAAAAGCCAAGGTTGAAGGCATGGCTACCCTGATTCGGCTAGGACTAGACAGATGGAATCTTCGCTCGCGATTGCTGCTCTGGCCGGTCTTCTGTTGCTGGCGGTAGTTCTGGGCTGGCGCAAGGCCAGACGCTTCCTCCACGAACGCCAACGACAGACCCTACGACAGACCCTCGAAGCGTTTGAGGAAGCGGTAGCGATCCTACAGCCAACCGGCGAAATCCTCGAGGTCAACTCGGCCTTTGTGCGGCTGTTTGGGTTGACCGCGTCCCAGATCCAGGGCCAACCGCAACTCGGTTCGTTGATCGGTGCTGCGGCAGCGAACGACTGTCTGATTGTGGGCAAACACCAGGCCGCTGCCGGACAGCCGACACGCTTCGAGTGGACAGGCTATCGGGCTGACAATCGCGAGCCGATCACCGCACAGATTAGAATTCGATCCGGCGTTCTGCTCGATCGCCCCGTCCTGTTGGTGTCGTTCACTCCAGTTCGCCCAAACCGCTACGATAGCCGTTTGCTACTGGCCACCATGAGCCACGAACTCCGCACGCCTCTAAACGGCATCCTGGGCATGGTGGGCCTGTTGCTGGAAAGCGAACTCAGTTTGCAACAACGCGAGTACGCCAGCATCTTGCAACATTCTGCTGAGGGCATGCTCAACCTCATCAACGACATCCTCGATTTCTCTAAGATCGAGGCGGGGAAACTCGAACTGGAATACGCCGATTTCGAGTTGCGTGTTGTCCTCGAACAGGCTCTAGATCTGCTAGCCTTGCGAGCCGAACAGAAAGGGCTAGAACTCAATTGCCGACTCGCCCCCGACCTACCGCGCTGGCTACACGGCGATGCGACTCGTCTGCGACAGGTCATCGTCAATTTGTTGAGCAATGCCATCAAGTTTACCGCTCAGGGAGAGGTGATCCTGTCGGCCTGGGTGGAATCGATCAATGCCGAGGCGATCACCTTGCAGTTCAGCGTACAGGACACAGGAGTCGGCATCGCGCCGGCCGATTTGGCCTGCCTGTTCCAACCCTTCCAGCAACTGAGCAACACCCGGAGCGATTCGGCGAGCGGCACTGGGTTGGGGCTTTCCATCTCGCGTCGGCTGGTGGAACTGATGAACGGACGCATCGGCGTACAGAGCGAACTGGGCCGAGGAGCCACGTTCCATTTCACCGCACAATTCCGCCGAGCCACACGCGTCGATCTTCCCTCGGAAGTCCTTCCGGAAGTGCTTCACAACCGACGGGTTGTCGTTGCCGTCCCTCATCCTACGACCCGCGCGGTGTTGCTCGAGCTGTTGCAGCAATGGAAATGCCTGTGCCTGACCGCCAATCGGGCTTCTGAGGTGTTGACCGTGTTGCGAGAGAGTCAGGCCAAAGGGCAACCTGTGGACATCGCGATCGTCGATCGTCATCTGGATGGCGGCAATGCACCGCGATTGATCCAGTATTTGCAGCAGCATCCAGAGTTCGGCTCGCCGCGAACAGTGTTGCTAGACTCGCTCCATACGCCTGCCGAGAACAGGCGTTCGCTGGCCTTTTGCCTGAGCAAACCCGTCAAGCCCAGTGCGTTGCAAACCTTGCTGGTGCAGTTGCTCACTGCGGGTTCTGGGCAACCGCCCCAGGCGGTTCCGGCCGCGACGGCGGGTCGGCCGCTCGGCGGTCGCATTTTGCTGGTCGAGGACAACCGAACCAACCAGACCGTTGTCCTGGCCATTCTGCGAAAGCTCGGCTTGGAGGTCGATTGCGCTAGCACTGGTCAGGAAGCGATCCGCAAGCTCACGGACAACGACTATGCCCTCGTCCTCATGGACTGCCAGATGCCCGAGATGGACGGCTTCCAGGCTACTCAAATCATCCGAGATGGCACCTCTCCGGTTCGCAACCACAACATCCCGATCCTGGCCATGACCGCCAACGCTCTGCAGGGCGACCGCGACCGCTGTCTGCAAGCGGGCATGAACGATTATCTGGCCAAGCCGTTCCGCCCTGAAGACTTGGCGGCCACGTTGCAACGCTGGCTGCCGCTCTCGGCTCCCTTGCCCCTACCCAGCCAGGATCAGCCGATCTCGCCGCCGAGTAACGTCAAGCATCTCCTCGATCACGAGAGGCTGCTTCATCACACTCTCAACGACCCGGCTCTGGCACGCGAGGTGGTAACGCTGTTTCGTGAGGATGCGATCCAACGGCTCGCCGAGTTGGAACGTGCCCTGTTTATGCAAGATTCCGCTCGAGCCTTTCGCGAGATTCACACTCTCAAGGGCGAGGCCGGCAACATTTGTGCCCCGGCTCTGATCGAGATCACCACCCGCGTCGAACAACTGGTGAAACAAGGCGATCTCTCGCGCTGTGCTGAGTTGCTACCCGAACTCCGCGCCCGACTGGATGAACTCGAGTCGATTCTCGATTCCTATTTTCCCCTCGCGGTTCCGCCGACCGAACCCGCATCGGTTCAGGCCGAGTAGTGTCCCTCTACGGATTGCTTTCCACCTTGAACGACCGATAGCACGCCCAGCACAGAGCGGCCAGCAGCAGAGCGACCACATAGGCGACGAAAGCGGGATCGTATTGCTCTCGACCGGCGTAGCCCAGAGCCTTGCGCCAGTCGGCGAAGGCACCAAAGAAGAACTGCGAGCCCATCGCGCCGAAGACTCCCAGACCATTCATCAGACCGAACAGCGCACCGAGATGTCGGCCGCTGATCTCGATAACGCTCGACCACCATCCCGCCTGGGTGGACATGGCGCATAGGCACGACAGCGCGCAACCGATGGCCAAGCCGGTTGCGGATTCCCAGGTCAGTGCCAGTACGAGGAAGCCGGCCGCCAGGGCGAAGGCTCCGCCACACAACCAACGGCGAGCGACGATGGGATCATGCCCTAGCTGGGCCACGCGGTCGATCAACAATCCGCCCGAGAGCGATCCGATGGCTCCGCCACCGAGTACTAGCGAGGCGAGCAGCCCCGCCTCGGCATTGCTCAGTCCGCGGCCCTTTTGCAGATAACTGGGAAACCACGAGAAGTAGAAATAGCTATTGAACGACGCGAAGATCATGATCGCACTGAGCAGCCAGACACTCGGATTGACCACGACGGCTCTCCAGGGAATGGCGGTATGAGCCGTCACCCCAATCGGCATTGATGGCCCAATGATGCGCGGGCTCATCGCGAAAGTACAGCCAGAACACCGCCGCCCAGACGATGCCCAAGCTGCCAAAGACCAGAAACGCGCCACGCCAGCCGAGCAGAGCGATCAGCCACGCTGCTACCGCAGGAGCGGCGGCTCCTCCCAGCAGCATCGACGTCTGGATCAATCCCTGGATACGTCCGCGTTCGGCAGTCGAAAACCAGCGAGCGACCACCCTGGCCATGTTGGGCAAGGCTCCCGCCTCGCCTGCTCCGAAGAGAAAGCGTACCACCAGCAGCGTCCAGAACTGGTTGCAGGCAGCCGTCAGTGCTGTGAACGCCGACCACCAGATCGAGATGCGCGTCAGCACCGCGCGAGAACCCACGCGGTCGCCCCAGTGTCCCGTGGGCACCTCGAAAAGCCCATAGGCCAGGGTAAAGGCCATGAAGACGAACGACATCTGCGTATCGGACAGACCCAGCTCCTCCTTGATCGGCACTGCCGCTTGCGAGATGCACACCCGATCGATGTACAGCACAAAGGCCAGCGAACAAAGCAGAACCAGCACGACGAAGCGGATCTTCGTCGGTCGAGAGGTGGAGTCAGGAGGAAGCAGAACGTCGTTCACAGAGGTTAAAACGTATCGAGCAATGCCTCGATGACAAGAGGTAGAACGCTCCGGCCGCTGACGCGGGCCGGCTCGCTGACGAGCCACCTCGCGTTAGCGGGTGGAGTCAGTTCCTCCGGCCGCTGACGCGGGCCGGCTCGCTGGTGCGAGCCACCTCGCGTTAGCGGGTGGAGTAGCGAGCCACCTCGCGTTAGCGGGTGGAGGTACTCGCTGGTCAGGGGAATCCCTTCATCCGCTGGACGATCAGCTTATCGCCCTCACGTCGAACCAGTCGGGCGCGCACGCCCTGGTAGCGCTCCAGCACCGCGAAGCCCTTCTCTGCGCCCAGTATGGCCAGCACCTTGGTCAAACTGTCCGCCGTGATGCCATCCGGCGCGATCACCGTCGCGCTCATTCGGCCGATCAGGCCAAGCCCGGTTCGCGGATCGACGATGTGAGAATAGCGCACGCCGTCGATGTCGGCGTATTGATTGGTGTCGCCTGAGGTAGAGATGGCGGCGTTAGCCAGTAACAGAGGCGGCCCTGGTTTTTCGCCTTCGAGCGGTTCGATCTGGACAGCCCAGCCCTTGGCCCCAGGAGGAGCCTCACCGAGCGTCAGGTCACCGCCGGCAGCGACCAGTGCCCGCGTGATGCCGTGCCGACGCAATACCTTCAGCACCTCGTCGGCGGTGTAGCCCTTGGCGATGCCGCCTAGATCCAGTTGCATGCCCTTTTTGGCTAGGCGAACGGTTTTGGCGCGGTCGTCGAGTTCGACCAGTCGATAGCCCACCAGAGCGCGGGCAGCGGCCAAGCGTTCGTCGGAGGGCAATCGACGAGTGCGTCGAGCCTGTCGCCACAATCGCACCACCGGGCCGATGGTCACGTCGAAAGCCCCCTCGCTTTCCTGAGCGACACGCTGAGCGCGTTGCAGGACGGTGAACAACTCGTCGGAAACTTTGACTGCTGGTCCACCCGCTTTGGCACACAGCTGCATCAATTCACTGGTCGAGAGGTAGTCACTCATGATAGCATTCAACTGAGCGACCCTCGCGAAAGCCTCTCGCGAGGCCGCCCGAGCCGTTGCCTCGTTGGCCGCATAAAATGTCAGCCTGAAGCGTGTGCCCATGTGGGGCTCTTCAAACGAGTAGCGCTTCAGTTCGTCGTTGGCCCAGCCCGCCACGGCTAGACAGACCAACATCGTTGCATGCATAGGGAAATCTCCCGGCTGGGGTTCGGGGGCGAGCCCGTGTGCAGAGGAGTTTATCAGAAATGTCAAGTTGGATGCAGCAAGTCGTCGGCCTGTTGACGACTGGTAGCCTGTTGGCTGCCACTGTTCTGTTCGCCCCAACCGTTCAGGGAGAAAAGGCAGCAAGCAAATATCCCATCATCGAGCCGCTCAAGCACAAGAACTACACCGAGACTATTCCCGGCACCAAGGTCAAGTTCGACATGGTGGCCATCCCTGGCGGAAAATTCCTCATGGGAAGCCCTCCCAATGAACCGGGAAGGAAAGAAGACGAAGGCCCACAGCACCCCGTCGAACTCAAGCCTTTCTGGATGGCCAAATGCGAGTTGACCTGGGACGAGTTCGATGCCTATTGGCGTGGTCGGCCTGGCAAAAAGGAAGATGTCGAGCCGGAAAATCCCAAGGATGCCGATGCCGTCACCCGGCCAACGCCCGCTTACGCCGACGAGACGTTCGGCCTGGGCCGCGAGGGCAATCCGCTCATCTGCGTGTCGCACCACACCGCCATGCAATACTGCCGTTGGCTCTCGTTGAAGACCGGCAAAATCTATCGGCTGCCCACCGAGGCTGAGTGGGAGTGGGCCGCCCGCGCAGGCACGACGACGGCCTATTACTTCGGCGACGATCCCAAGCCCTTAGAGGAACATGCTTGGTTCGTCCTCAACTCCGACGACAAACCGCAACCCGTGGGCAAGAAGAAGGCCAACCCCTGGGGATTGCACGACATGTACGGCAATGTGGCTGAATTTTGCCTGGATCACTACAACGGCAAGAAGGATTATGCGGAATACCCGACCGACCGACTGACGCTTCAGCCGGTTCGTAAACCGACCAGTGCTCGCTTTTCGCATGTGGTGCGAGGCGGTTCGTGGCTGGATGAGGCACCAGCTTGCCGCAGTGCCGCTCGCCTAGGCAGTGACAAGAGTTGGCTCCGACTCGATCCGCAGCGTCCCCAGAGTATCTGGTGGCTGACCAGTGCCGAACACGTTGG
>Ga0272446_1002008_pt1 | contig 28579 bp, 28 predicted proteins | sample YNPCB0061_FD_194587 | JGI IMG/M metagenome (GOLD analysis project Ga0272446, IMG submission 194587) | Hot spring microbial mat communities from Yellowstone National Park, WY, United States - YNP-CB-006-1 | ecosystem: Environmental > Aquatic > Thermal springs > Hot (42-90C) > Sediment | place...
TCGGGCACCGCTCCTGCCAGGCGGTGCTGCTAGCCAATCAGAGCTACCTGGAAAAGCGACGTATCTCGTTCGACCCGGAACGTGAAGAGGTGTTGCCGCTCGGGGCGTAAAAAGGGACGGGCCGGAGCCCGCCCCCACATTCTATCTTCCGATCAGAACACGAACTTGGCGCCGAATTGCATGCGGCGCGGATCGTTGCTCTGACTTCGGATCTGGCCGAAGTTTGCCGAGGTCCAGGTGGAGTCCGGATCGCCCCAGCGCACGCGATTGAATATGTTGAACGCCTCGAAGCGCAGTGTGAATCTGATTTTCTCAGTGATGTCCAGGTTCTTCGAGAGGGTGATATTTTCGTTCAGGTTCCAGGGTCTGCGCGTCTTCGGATTGTAACGGGTTGCGTTGCCGAAGCCCGCGTAGAGCAACTCGGTAGGGGTCATCTGCCGGCCGGTGGCGTCCAGCGAGAACTTCGACTTATCCCACCAGACGTCTTTGAACGGGTCGAACTTGCCGCCGCTGACATTCGCCCGCCAGCCGTCGTAAGAGTTGATGAACACCCGGTTACCCGCGCCGCCCGGTACTGAGGTGACGCCTGAACTGACCGTCAGCGGAGTGCCGGAGGAGTACTCGAGGAAGCCCGCGATTCCCCAGCCGCCGAGCAGCTTGTCGGCCGGACCGGTCATGTTCCAGTACTTGCCCTTGCCGAAGGGCAGTTCGTAGGTGAACGCCTGCCGGACCATGTGGGTCTGGTCGTCGGCGCTCAAGGCTTTGTCGAGCTTCCGGTTGTAGTGGTCCATGACGAGCCGGCTCTGGCCGATAATCGCCGAGTCGGCGTCGGTGAGCATCTTCGAGAGCACATAGCTGAACAGCATCGTCAGGCCGGAAGAGTAGCGTTTGTCCAGCTTGAGGATCATGGCGTGGTAGGTGGAGTTGCCGTTGCGCTCGCCGATTGAGGAAGGCTGGCCGCCGCTGGTGACCACGTCGCCCCACTGCGGGAATGGCTTAAGGGCTTGAGCCACCGTGCCCGTGAATCCGGGGTACGGGACCTTGATGCCCGCAGCCACCGCCGCCGACGAGGTTACGCTGGCGTTCAGCAGGTCACGCCCGTACTGGTAGAAGTACTTTGGATCCATCTGGTTGATGTTGAGCATGGCCGAGGAGAGGTGGACGCCGCGCGTACCGTTGTAACCCAGCGACGCCACCAGGTTTTTCGGCAACTGGTGCTGAATGTCGAAGTTCCAGGTGTAGTACTCGGGCGGGCGGCCGGAATCGTCCTTTTGCCAGAAGTATGTCGTGCCGCCCTTGTCCGTGATGGGGCTGCGGAATGGCGGTGGGGTCCAGGGCGGCAGACCGTTGTCGATGTTGAAATACGTGTACGGGGGCAGCGAGCTGTTGTTAAAGCTCGAATTCAGAATCAGCCCCTGGAAGTGGGTGCTGCCGCCGGTAGTCTTCACCGCGCCGTACGATTTGCCGGCGTACACACGGATTACGGTTCCGGCCCGTAACTGGTACGCGGCGCCGAGACGGGGCGCCCAGGCCTTCTTCCAACTGTCGAAAGGATACTTCTTCCCATTGCACTCCGGGCAGTTGCCGGTATACTCCGTCACGCCGAGGATTCCGCCCAGCAACGGATTGGGCACTGACGGGTTGAAGTTCATGAACCCGCCTTCCTCACCGCCTTCGCCGAACTTGGTCCAGTCTTTGAGGCCCAGGACGGCGCCGCCGCCAACCGGGCTGGTGTACTCATACCGCAGGCCCAGGTTCAGAGTCAGCTTCTTGCTGACCCGCCAGTCGTCCTGGAAGAACCCGCCATAGTACTTGTACCTCTGGATCACGTTGCGTGGCGTCTCCAGGCCCCACTGGTAGGCCTGGCCGAGCAGGAAGGAGGCGAAGCCGTTGCCGGTGTTTCCGGATCCGTCTCCAGGGATCGAGGTAGGGCTCACATTGAAGTCCAGACTCCCGTTCGGGCGGTGCTGGCCGCCGCCCCACCATTCGTCCTTGTTGAAGAAGAAACCGGTCTTGAACGTGTGGGAGCCCTTCATGAAAGTAAGGTCGTCGGTAATCACCAGGTCGCGCCCGCGATCGAAACCCCAGGCGGCGCCGCTCCAGCTCGAATAGCCGGAGAAGCTGACCGGGGTCAGGCCGCGGTCCGGGCCGGGCGTGTTCGTCAAGCCGATCTTCTCCGCCCATTTGGCGTTCGGGTCGAGGGAGTTGATGGTCGTCAGGCCCCCTGCCTCACGTTGATAGGAAACCCGCAGGCTGTTCAGAATGCGCGCGCTGATGGTGCGGTCCCAGGAGAACCGGCCGGAGCGGTTCTTGCGGTACCATTCCGAACCGCCGTTGAAGGGGATCGGAAGGCCGGGAGGCCCGTCGGGACCGAACACGTCGTCCTTCGCGCCGTCCATCCACAGGAACGAGAAGTGGTTGCTGGTGTTCCACTGATGGTCCATCCGAATGCTGTACTTGTTCCACGGGCTGATGTTGGTGCCCTTGTCCCGGAAGTAATTGTTATTCAGGACCGGCAACCCGTCGGGCGAGGCCACGTTTGGAACCAGGCCCGAGGGACGCAGCGCGATGTACTTGCTGGCCACCGAACTGAACCGGTTCTTCGGAATGATGTTGCCGGCAAACGGGGTGCGCGTGTACGTCTTTCCGTCCGCGCCCAGCGTGGTCGAAGCCGGATCGTAGATCTGCATCATGAAGGGCTTGCCGCTGGCATCCTTCTTAATGTAGTTGTGGAAGTCGCCGTCGTACATCTCGGGAAACGGAACGGTCGAGTAACTGGGGGAGTTGCCGCTGCGGTTCCGGAACCCTTCGTAGCTGGCAAAGAAGAAGGTCTTGTTCTTGCCGTTGTAGACCTTCGGGATGTAAACCGGCCCGCCCAGCGTGAATCCGAAATCGTGTTGCTTGAGGATGGGCGCACTCTTGGCAAAGAAGCCTCGCGCATCGGCCGCGTTGTTGCGCATGAACTCGAAGGCGTTGCCGTGGAGGTCGTTGCCGCCCGCCTTGGTGGCGAAGCTGACAACCCCCATGGCGCGCCCGTACTCGGCTTTCATGCCCGAGCTTTCCACGTTGAATTCAGCGATGGCGTCGACGGGGACCGAACTGATGGGCGCGCGCTCGTACTGATACTGCGCCGAGCCGCTGGTCACCGACGTGCCGTCCATGGTCATTTCCCACGCCGAACCCTGGCCGCCGCCGATGCGGAAGTTGTTGCCGGTCTTGGCCTCAGGCGCGATGATGGCCAGGTTGAACACGTTGCGGATCTGGCCGGCCACCACCAGCGGCAGATCCTCAACCAGTTTGGTGGTCAGGTTCGTGGCCACGCGCGTGGTTTCCGTCTCGAGCGCAGAGGCTTGCGCGCTGACCTCGATCGACTCGCTGACCTGCCCCAGTTCCATGGTGAGGTCCAAGCGAACCGTCGCGCCGGAAGTGACTTGCACGCTGTCCCTGACTGCGCGTTTGAACCCCGGCGCCTCGGCGCTGATCCGGTACGTACCGATGTCGAGAGCAGGCAGGGTGTAGTTGCCGGTATCGGTGGTGGAGGTCGCGAATGTCATGTTCGTTTCCCTGGCCACCGCAGTGATCTTCGCGTTCACGACCGCGGCGCCGGAAGGATCCGTGACCAGACCTGTCAGGGTAGCCCTATTCAACTGCGCCGGTGAGGTCGCTGCAAGCGCGGCGACGAGCGCCGCGAGACTGATACACTTGATGAAGGTGCTCATCTGGACTCCTCAAACTCTTCGAGACTCCCTAAAAAGAGCTTCGGGCATTATACACCAGAGAGATTTTCCTGGAGCGACTTTTTTGGGACCGCGGGTTTAGTCCTGAGAGTACCGCTGGGCAGGCTGGAGCAGGCCCCCGATCAGCATTTGGGTCAACTCCGAGATCAGGATGGCGCCGGGGTTGTCCGGGGAGTAGTCCACCTCCGGCAGGTGGTCGACAGTCACCGCTAAGGCCAGGCGCCCTGCCGGGGCGTAGACGATACCCACGTCGCTCCGCAGACGATCGAGAGCGCCGGACTTGCTCGCCACCGGCATCTCCCCAAGCTTGCGTCCAATCCCGTTCTTGTACTGCTGGCGTTTCAGAATCTCGATCATCTGGCGGGAGGCCGCCCGGCTGACCACCTGGCCGTTTTCAATCTTTTCCAGCAAGGTCACCATCTCGCGCGGTGTGGAGACTCCGATGCCGTAGGGCTGGTTCTCCGGGATCCGGCCGGCCGCGCTCCACCCGGCTGCCTCCGGCTTCAGATTCGCCGGGTCACCCACGATCTTGCGCAAGACCCGGGTCTGCTTGAGTCCCAGTTTGTCCATCTCGGCATTGACCGCATCCGCCGTGAAGCGGTCCAGCAGGAGGTTGGTGGCGGTATTATCGCTGACCACGATCATGACGTTCACCAGGTCGCGGATGGGCCAGCGGAGACCGCTCGAGAACTCCCGAATGACCCCGGAACCGGATACCTTATCGGCCTCGGCGAGCGGCAGGGTTTCCTCCCACCGCGCGCGGCCCTGGCTCACCGCGGCGAAGACGGCCACCATGATCGGCAGCTTGATGGTGCTTGCCGTGCGGACGCGCTCATCCTCCCGGATGCCGTATGCTTCTCCGGTATCCAGATTCCTGGCGTAGAGGAAGACCGTCCCGCTCGTGCGGGAAATGGCGGCGCGGATGCGCTGGTCCATTTGCGCCCTCGGCGGCAGGGGCGGGGCAGCCGCCAGTGCGCCCGCGACCATCCAGGCCGGGATCAGGTGACGAAGCATCGCCATGCTCAGTCTATTGTCACTGAAAACCGTCACCAATGGTACTGTTGGGAGATCAAGGCGATGGCTTTGTCTCCGTCTGAAATTGTCGAGATTGCCCGGCGGCAGCTAGCCGATTACGACGCCCACCGGCCCGGGAGCATTTTCGAGCACAGCTCGATCTCACTCACCGCGGCGGAGGCGTATCAGGTGCAAAAGCAGGTGGCCGCCCTGCGTGTAGCCCGCGGTGAATCCATCGCGGGCTACAAGATCGGTTGTCTCAGTGACGCGGTGCAGCGCCAGTTAGGGCTCGACCAGCCGGTTTTCGGACACGTTTTCAGCAGCGAGGTGGTCCGCTCGGGGGCGGAGATTCGCGCGGCCGCGTTTGATGGCCTCGCTGTGGAGGGGGAATTCGCCGTGCGCGTGGCGGTCGACGTCCCTGGCCCCGCCTTCCTGCGCGAATCTTCAGAAGAAGCCGTTGCAGCCGTGTTTCCGGTCATCGAACTGCACAACTATACATTCCGGGGCGCCGCTCCGTCAGGGCCCGAGTTGATCGCCAACAACGCGTTGCACGCCGGGGTGGTGTTGCCCGCAACCGAGGGCAACCTTCGAGATGCAGGGGAGATCATGGGTGAGTCCATATCCGTATTCCGCAGCGGACGGCTGTTGGGAACCTCGACCGGCAGTTCGATCCCAGGCGGGCCGCTGGCTTCGCTGATCAGGGTGGCAGAGCACCTCGCTTCGTGCGGTGAAATCCTCGAACGGGGCCAGATTGTGCTGACCGGATCGCCGCTCCCGCTGTATGCGGCCGGTCCCGGCGATCGAATTGTAGTCAGTTGTCCGCGGCTCGGCGACGTGGTGGCCGTCGTACAATGAAGTCCTGGGAGGCGCACAGTGTCCGGCGTAGTCTACCGTTCCGAAGTCCGAATCGAGCGCAGGAAAGGACCGATCCGGCATGCTTTCCTTCCGGCTGAAAGCCAGCCGGTCATTTTTGGCGCACACGGCGCCGTGGCCGCGCACTACAAGCTGCAACCGGGAACGTTCGAGCCGCACGCAACCACGCTGGACTACCTGGTGGCGGCGGCGGCCGGGTGACTCACCGGAACCTACGGAGGCGCGCTGGAAGCGCGTCAGATTTCCGCCTCCGGCGGGCGCCTGGTCTCGGAAGCGACGGGCGAAGTCGAGTTGGAAGACGGCGTGTTGATACTCCGCAGAATCCACGTCAGGCTCAGGCTCAGGTCCGAAGCGGCAAACCGCGAGGCGGCCGGCCGCGTGCACGGATTCTTCGCCGGGAAATGTCCTGTCTACCGGAGCCTCCGGAACGCCATCGCGATTACCACAGAGTTGATTTTTGAACCTCTTGAGTGAGGGAGCGCCATTGGAATGCAGCAGCCGCACGAGCTTCTGAAGGGATTTCCCGTTTTTGTCACGGTTCCGGTGCAGTGGGGGGACCAGGACGCCCTGGGACACGTCAACAACACGGTATATCTGCGGTGGGCCGAAAGCTCCCGGATTGAGTACCTGATCAGGATCGGCCTCTGGCAGCGCCTGGACACGGAGAGGATCGGGCCGATCATCGCCAGCGTCTCCTGCAACTACCGCCGTCCGGTGACCTACCCCGACACGGTTCACGCCGGCGCGCGCATCACCGCGGTCGGCAACAGCAGTTTCCGCATGGAGCACGTCATCGTGAGCGCGGGTCTGAACGTCGTGGTGGCGGATCTGGATTCGACCCTGGTGCTGCTCGACTACGCCACGAACAAACCTCTGCGCGTGCCCGATGAGATGCGCGAGGCCATCCGGACGCTCGAACAGAACGGGCCGCGATAGTTCGGCCTGGGGCCGCCGCCGAGTTTCCTGAATCCCGGCAAGCGCAGCCGGAATCCAATAAGCCGCGTTGACGCCCCGGTCAGGGCGTTTCTGGGCGACGTTTGTATCAATCTCAACATTAGAGGAGCTACCGATGCACCAGTGGATGACTCGAATTGCGATGGCAGTAGGATTCGCTGCCATTCTCACAGTTCCCTTTGCTTACTCGCAGTCTTCGTCACTGCGGGTCAACATCCCGTTCAAGTTTGGCGCGGCCGGGAAAACATTTCCAAGTGGTGAGTACTCGTTCACGAAAGGCAAGCCGGGGACGGTGGTGATGACGGGCGCCGACTCGAAGGCTGCCACCAGTCTGACGGTGATTACTTCGCTGGCTCGCAGTGGCCCCTCGGACGATCACCTGCTGGCCTTCGACAAGGTAGGCGGCGAGCGAATTCTCTCCGAGGTCTGGATCCCGGGCCGGGAAGGCGCCCTCGTCAACGCCTCACGGGGCGAGCACCAGCACGAAGTTGTGAAGTTGGCGCCGCGATCCTCCCGCTGAACTTCTCGGGGTGCTCCGGTGGCGGAGAGCCATAGCCGCGAGGGGGATTTGGTAGCGCTAACGGGAATCGAACCCGTATTTGAGCCTTGAGAGGGCTCCGTCCTAACCGTTAGACGATAGCGCCGGTTTCCCTCATTGTAGCAAAAGCGGTGCGCGAACCTACCTTTTCCGTACGCGGATTTCCTCGGTGAGCGTGCCGTCCCAACGGGTGTCTCCCTGGGAGAGGTATCGCGGTCCGAGCTTCTCCCAGTCCTCGCGGGTAATGCCATTCAGGTCCCAGACCACCTTGCCGTCGTGGACCGTCAGCTCGCACACCAGTTTGCGGTCGCCCTTCAGGCGCGCGCCGTAGACATCCACAAACCCGAAATCGCCCTTCTCCAGGCGCAGCACGGCCACGTCGGCCGGAGTGCCGGCGGTGAGGCTTCCCAGATCCTCACGGTGGATCTCGCGGGCCGGATGCCAGGTTGAGCGCTTGATCACCTCGTCGAGCGGCATGCCCATGTTCAGGAATTTCGACATCACGTTGAGCATGTCTTTCATGCCGGCGTTCATGCTGCCGATGTGGAGGTCCGTGGAAATCGAGTCGGGAATGAACCCCTGCTTGATCGCGGGCACAGCCTGCCGGAAGAGGAAACTGCCGCCGCCGTGGCCGACGTCGAAGATCACTCCGCGCTTACGGGCTTCGAACAGGTAGGGGAGCACGCGGCCCTGATCGTCGAGCATCGGCACAGCGCCCAGGTACATGTGGGTGTAAATGTCGCCCGGCCGGAGTTTCTTGAGCACCAGGTCCTGGAACGGCCGCTCCGGGCGGAAGTCGCCGAAGTCGACCATGACGGGCATACCGGCGATGCTTCCCGCTTCGACAGCGCGCTCCACGGCCACCCATTCGGGCCCCCGGTAGTGCGCGGTCTTGATGCCCACGATGGTGCCTTTGTACTTCAGCGCCACCGCGGCGGTCACCGCAGGATCCATATCCGACGGATCCTGCTCAACCCGCCCTCCGGCCATGCTGTGGCCCACGATGTTCAGGAAGGCCAGCACGCGCGTCTGGGAACGGTCGATGACCCGGTCTTTGAAGTCCGCAAACTGGGTCCACCCCGAACTGCCCGCATCCACCACTGTGGTGACGCCCGAACGGAAGGTGAAGCCGTCGGGATACACGCTGTTGTCGCCGTTATAACCGCCGCGGTGTCCGGTTCCCGCATACACATGGACGTGGATGTCGATGAGGCCGGGCGTGACATACAACCCTGACACATCCACCACCTTGGCCGCTTTCGAGGCCGGGATGTCATTCTCGACGGCGGCAATCCTGCCCCCTTGGATGGCGACGTCGCGGGTGGCGCTGATGCCATTTCTGGCATCGATCACGTGCCCGCCTTTCAGCAGCAGATCGTATTGCCCATAAAGCGGCGACATGGCCAGAAGGATGGTGAGAAATCCTCTCATGTAGGGATTCTAGCAGGGGAAGCGGCCTAAGGTGGGCAGCGCTACCGGGCGCGGGTCTGCTCAAACTGCCACGCCGTGCGCACAATCTCGCGCAGATCCGAAAGGCGCGGCCGCCAGTTGAGTTTGCGGCGCAGGCGGCTGGAATCGGCCACCAGCGCGGGCGGGTCGCCCTCCCGGCGCGGGCCCACCACATGGGGCACTTTCCTGCCGGTGACCTCCTCGGCCGCCGCGATCACTTCACGCACAGAGTGGCCGGAGCCCGTGCCGACGTTGAACCGGTCCGACCCGCCGCCGGAGAGCAGCCACTCCAGGGCCAGGACGTGGGCCTCCGCCAGGTCGTTGACGTGAATATAGTCCCGGATGCAGGTGCCGTCCGGGGTGGGATAATCACCTCCGAAGACGGTAAGGGGATTGCCGGTGCGGATGGCGCGGAACACCAACGGAATCAGATGCGTTTCCGGATCGTGCTCTTCGCCGATGCCGCCTTCCGGATCGGCGCCCGACGCATTGAAATAGCGCAGGGAGACGCTGCGCAGCCGGTGGATACGGTCGAACCAGCCCAGGATCTTCTCCACCATCACCTTCGATTCGCCATACGGGCTGACCGGCGCGTAGGGAGAATCCTCCGGGATAGGCGAGCTTTCCGGAATGCCATACACGGCGGCCGTAGAGGAAAAGACCAGGCGCGCAATGCCGCAGCGCTGCATGGCCGTCAACAGGGAGACGCTGCCGCCCACGTTGTTGGCGAAATACACCTCCGGGACCCGCATCGATTCACCCACCGCGATGTAGGCCGCGAAATGGATGACCGCCTCGCAAGGGCGACTGGCCAGCAGCCGGGTCAAGCCCTCGGTGTCGGCCAGGTTCATAACATGAAGCCGTGAGGGGTCCACGTTGTGGCGGTATCCCCGTGACAGGTCGTCCACCACCTGAACATCGTAGCCGCGCTTCAGCAATGCGCGCACCGTGTGCGAACCGATGTACCCGGCGCCGCCGGTCACCAGAATGGATGTGCGATCGGATAAGGCCAACCCTGATTGTAGTAGGATGGCGGTCTATGCCTCAAACCGGCGCGGAGTTGTTCGTGCAGGCCGCCCTCCAGTTGGGCATCCGGCAGATCTTCACCCTGGTAGGCGACCATCTGAACGAGGTACTGCTGGAGGCGGCGCGGTCCGGCATTGGCATTCTGGACATGCGTCACGAGTCGGGCGTCACCCACGCCGCCGACGCTTGGGCAAGGGTGACGCGCGCCCCGGCGCTCTCGCTGGTCACCGGCGGACCGGGACACACCAACTCCCTCACCGGGATAGCCACGGCCTACCTCGCCGCCAGTCCGTTGATTGCAGTCAGCGGCGCGCGCGCCACCACGGCCGCCCAGCGCCAGGCGTTTCAGGACATCGAGCAGGTGGACATGGTGCGGCCGGTGGTGAAATGGGCCGCCCAGCCTCCCAATGCGGCGCAGATCCCGTTCTACCTGGGGCGGGCGTATGCGGAAGCCAACTCGGGACGCAAGGGGCCGGTGCATCTGACCATCCCGGTGGATCTGTTTACGGCCTCCGCCGAAGCGCCCGCGGCCGTTCCTCTGCCTCCGCCGGAGTCCGCAGCACCGCGGCCCGCGGACCAGGATCTGGACCGCGCGCTGGAGTTGCTGCGATCCGCCCAGAAGCCCGTCGTGATTGCCGGCAGCGGCATCTGGTGGGCCCGCGCCGAGAGCGAGCTTCAGGAGTTCATCGAGAAGACCTCGCTACCGCTCTACACCATTACGATGGCCAAGGGCGCGGTCTCCGACGAGCACCCGCTCGTGATGGGCTATGCCGACCCGGCGTTGAACCGTGCGCCGGCGCGCGCCTTCCAGGAGGCCGATCTGTTCCTGGTGCTCGGCAAGCGCATCGACTACCGGCTCGCGCTCGGCGGCCCGCGGTTGTTCCCTCGGGAGGCCAAATTCATTCAAGTGGACATCCACCCGCAGGAACTCGGCATGAACCGCCGCCTCGATATGGCCATTTGCGCGGACGTCAAAGCGACGTTGCGGGCGCTGCTGGACCGGCTCGGCGCCGCACATTGGGAGCCGCGCCCCTGGCTGGATCGCGTGCGGAGTCTCAAAGCCGGGTGGCAGGCCCAGGTGGCCGGGTGGGCGCGCGATCGCTCGGCGCCCATCCATCCCGCGGCGTTCTACGCCGAGTTGAACCGGTGGCTGCCGCGCGATACGCTGTACTCCTGGGACGGCGGCGACTTCACCCACTGGGGGCGGGTCTCCACGCCCTCTGTCGCCCCCGGGCGCTGGCTGCGCCTCGGACCGCTGGCCACTATCGGATCCGGGCTGCCCAACAGCCTGGCGCTTCAGCTTGCCAATCCCGGCCAGCCTGTGGTGTGCATCACCGGCGATGGTTCGCTCGGTTTCTACCTGGCGGAACTCGATACGGCGGTGCGGCACAAACTCCCCGTGGTGATTATCGTGGGCAACGACGCGGGCTGGGGCATCGAACGGCAATTCCAACTCGCCGCCGGCGCCGGGCGCACGGTAGCCTGCGAACTTCTGGACACCCGGTACGATTTGATCATGCGCGGTTTCGGCGGAGGGGGTGAAACGGTCGAAACGCTCGACCAGGTGCGGCCCGCCGTTGAACGCGCTTTTGAGGCGGGCGGGCCCTACCTGATCAATGTCAAAGTCCGCGGGGTGCGCTCGCCTTTTGCGGAATGGCAGATTGCAGGAAAGAAGAGGTAAGAAAGATGGAACCGGACCGCCGCAATTTTCTGATTACTCTTGGCGCCGCGCCCCTGGCGGCACAGACGCAAACCGGGGAACCGAAAGGCAAGCCCATCGGTGTTGGTCTGATCGGCGCGGGCGGGCGCGGCTCCTGGCTGGGCATGACCGCGAAGCAACTGGGCGACCAGGGCGAGGGCGTGCAGGTAACCGGCGTGTGCGACCTCTATCAGCCCCGCCGCGAGCGCATGGCCTCGAAGCTCGGCGCGAAAGAGTACAAATCCACCCGCGATCTGCTTGCCGATCCGAATGTGCAAGCCGTGATTATCGCGACCCCCGACCGCATGCACGTCTACAACGCCCTGGAGGCCGTGCGCGCGGGAAAGGACGTTTACTGCGAGAAGCCCATCACCCACTGGCAGCAGTTCGACAAGCTCAAAGAACTGGTGCGGGAGGTGCGCCAGCGCCAGACGGTCTTTCAGGTGGGCGCGCAACTCATCGCCGATCCCCAGTGGGACCGCGGCGAGGAGTTGATCCGCAAGGGCGCCATCGGCAAAGTGGTCCATGCCCAGACCGGCTATTTCCGCCATGGGGACGGCGGTGAGCGCATGCCCATCGACGATCCCAATGCGAAGCCCGGCCCCGATCTCGATTGGGAGACCTGGCAGGCCGACGCCCCGCGCCACCCGTTTTCGCCCCTGCGCTTCTTTTCCTGGCGCCTGTTCATGGATTACGCCGGCGGGCCCATCACGGACCTGCACGTCCACCCCTTCACCCGGGTGGCGAAGTTGCTCAACCTCGGATTCCCAAAGCGGGTGGCGGCCTTCGGCGGCAAGTATTACTACGATGGCGAACGCGAAGTGCCCGATACGGCCGACGTCCTCATTGAGTACCCCGAGGGCCTTACCGTCTCGGTGCTGGGAACGGTGGTGAACGACTCCGGCGGGATGGAGACGGTGATTCGCGGCTCCGAGGGCACCGTCACATTCTCCGGCAAGTCCGGCCAGGGGCTCTCCTTTGCGCCCCAGCCGGGTTCGAAGCGGGGCGCCATGGAGGTGACTTCGCTGAATTACGACCAGGCCCACCAGCGCGACTTCTTCGAGTGCGTACGGACGCGCCGGCAGCCGCGCGGCAACCTCGAACTCGGATACCGCGTGCAAACCGCCATGATCATGGCTATGCAGGCGCTGGTGAGCGGAAAGGTCGCCTATTTCGACCCGGCCACCGAAACGATCCGCCTGGGCTGAGGGCTAAGCGGATCCGTGCTTCAGGGTCAGCGCGATGTTCTCGCTGACTTCGTCCTTGTACCGCGGGTACATGCCAACAATCACGCAGTCCTGCGGCTTGATGTGCTCGAAGGCGAACCGGAATGCCTGCTCCACCTGCTGGGGCGTGTCGATGGATCTGCCGGCCGCCAGGATCTTGAAGGCGAAGCACGTCTTGCGCGTCTGGCGAATCATCTTCGACATGCGTTCCGGATCCTTCTCCAGGTAGATCTCGCCCAGCGGCAGAGGCGCCTCGCCCAGCATCTTGCGCGCGTCCTCGGCCGTCCGCGAGACGCGGTAGAAGCAGGTCATGTAGAAATCGACGTCCCAACCGCGGCCTTCGACGTAGTCAATGACCGCGGGGTTGTGCGTCGACAGCCCCACCATGACGCCCGCATCGCGCACCCGCTTCAGATAATCCTGCACCACGTGCATCTCGCCTTTGGCGAAACGCATGTCGGTCCGCCCGCCGTGATGCACAATGGCCATTGGCTTCAGCTTGACCAGTTCCGGCAGCATCTTCTCGGGGTAGTCGCCTAATTCGCCATCGGCCAGAGTCAGCCAGTTCATCCTGCCGCCCTCGGCCAGGTAGCGCCGCAAGTCGGAAATCGCCCGCGGGTTGCAGGAGAGTTGCCACGTGTTGATGCCGCCGGCTTCGCAGGCGCGCAATACTTCCAGCACGCGTTCCTGCGTGTACCATTCCGACATATGCCGGTCATACAACCGGTTGAAGTGAGAGTAACCGTAAAAGGGATTCGATCCGATGATCAGGCGTGTGACCTCGAATGCACCCAGCTTCACCTTGGGCAGGGACGCCGCGGCGGACCGGGCTGCGCTCATCGACGTGGAGGCGGCCACCCCGGCCGCCGATTGCAGGAAGTTGCGACGGGAGTTCGGCATCTGATTCTCCTGATGGAAAAGCTATGGTAGCACTGGCGGGCGGGAGATTTCGCGGGAAAATAAAAAAGGTTCCAAGTGACCCAATTCACAGCATCGCTCACCACCGGCTAGCACGGCCTGAGACTGGCATTCGGGAGTGCCGGGCATTGGTCCCTTCGCTCCCCGGCTGGAATTTTCGTTCCGGCCGGATCACCGTTCCAGAACCCGCCTGCAAGCTCTTCCCGATAGGGGCAAGCAGTTCGCAGCGACCTTTCGCTCGCCCGGAACGACTGCCCGTTTCCGGACCACCATTCCGAGGTCAACGTTCCCGATCTGCCGCTTCACTGCAGCACCGCCCGTGTCCCGAGCCCGTTCGGCCTGATACTCCACCGCTCCGGCTGGTTTGCCCCAGACCGAGGCGGCTTCAACGTACCAAGCCCGTTGCCCGTTCCTGCGAGCAGCGCTCCCGAAAGCTTGCCGGATCTCCACTCCCCTTTGGGGTTCTTAAGCCCCTCCGGATCGTAGCGTTCAACCCGCCTCACTTCCGGGAAGCCCGCCGCATACAGCGCCCGATCTTTCTTCGCTCCCCGAAACCGGTCTATTTTACTAGTTCCGATTTCGGATCAACGTTCCGAACCCGCTACGCCGCATCCGGCTTGCTGTTCCTTGAACCTCTTGGAACCTCCTTCATCATGGACCCACCCCGGCTCGGAGTCAAATGAAATATGAGAACAGAGTTACAATTTTCCTCAGGAAAAATGCATATATTTATCAATCACTTACAGCCTTACTCCGTGGGTCTTCTGTGGATAAAACAGAGCTGCATGAAAATGTTACTGCGAGTTGACCAGTTTGAGCAGCATGCCGGTGTCGGTGCCGATCCAGACCTGCCCCTCATCGCCCACCGCAAGCGTGGCTCGCAAACCGGTGGCCCGGTAGTCCACCTCCATCCGCGTCCAAGTCTTCAGGTCGGGTGAGTGGAGGACCCTCAGTTTGCCGGGAATTGGACTGCGCTTGAGGCGTCCGGCCGATTCAATGGCCGCCAGGAGCGCACCGCCGGAGGGCAGCAGCGCAATGTCGGTAACCACAAGATTCCGATCGCGAAAGACCCTCTCGCTCTTTCCGGTTCGCCAGTTGATTGCGTGCACCTCGGAGGAGAATTCATCGAGCGAACCCATGAGTTCGACCAGCCCCAAGCCGACGCCGTTGGGCAGGAACTGGATACGCGTGACCCGGCCGAAGGTCGAAGCGATCTCCGAGGTCCAGGTCTTGCCGCCGTCGCGGGTTTCCAGGAAGATTGCGGTTCCCGGCACCTCCCGGCGAGACCGGGCGGCTTCCGGGTCGATCCAATCCGGTAATCCGCGATCCGAGCGTCGCGGAGGCCGGTACCAGCCCGTGACCATCCCGACTTGTGGATTGACAAACGCGATACCGGCGAACGCTATATAGTCCGGATTGCCCTTGAATTGCGAAACAGCCTCTACTTTCCGCCACGTTGCACCGCCGTCGGTGGTTTCGAGCATGGACTTCCGCAATCCCACCGCCCATCCATGCCGCGGATCGACGAAATGGACCCGCAGAATATCACGCAAGGAACTGATCTTCTTCCAACCCCGGCCCGCTTCTTCGGTCCTCCAAATGCCGCGCGGCGTGACCATCCACCCGAGGCTGTCATTGAGGAAAAACAGCGAAAGGCCGGGTTCCTTGAGCCGCTCCACCTCCCACTGCCGCCCGCCGTTGTTGGTCACCAGCGCGGCGGGCCGGGTGCGCCGCTCTTCGCTGAGGAACCCGACCGCAATACCTGTTCGCGCCGAGGGAAACTTCAGATCGTTGAGAGTGAATTCGGACTTGTCCTGGTCGTAAAAATACTCGAGTTGCCACTTGGGCGCCGCGGAGGCACACCATGTGAGGCCAAGGGCGGCCGCGGCCAGAATGCCGATTCCGCGCATCATTCTCGCGGGCGGATGGGTCCCGAAGAGAGCACCTGTTCCACGTGGTTGGCGGCCTCCACGGCTGCCGGTTCCATCCGCGCCAGCACCAGCAGACAACCGACCTGTTCGCCCACCGTGGTGATCAGTTCCATCTCCGCGCCCGTGTGCTGGTGGGGCGCCCGGTGCTGGACGTTGATCACCCCCACGACCCGGTTCCGGGCAATCACCGGAGCCGATAGAAAGGCTTCGTAAGCGTCCTCCGGAAGATCGCCAAAGCACTTGAAGCGGGGGTCCTTGTAAGCTTCCCGGGTCAGCGCCAGCAGACGGCGTTCCCGCGCCACCCAGCCCGTGAGACCCTCGTCGAGCTTGAGGCGAACCTTGCCAATCGTGGAAGGATGAGGGGTGTTGGACGCGCACAGCACCAACTCTCCCTGATCCAGGAGGTACACCAGGCAGGAGTCGCATCCCATGAACTCTACCACGAGGGATACAATGCCCTGAAGGACTTCCTGGAGACTCATCTCGCGGACCATGAAACGGCTGATCTTCTGAAACAGCCGCAACTGGTCCTCGGTGCGTTGCAGCCGCGCCTCTAGCTCCCTGGATTTGGACACCTTTTTCATTATATTCCGCATCAACGACTGCCGGACCCGGCCGGCGGCCGGTACTGTCTACCCCGCGAGTTCCGTTTTCCGGGCCGGTTGCCTGAACCCGATCGCTCAGTACGCCATGCGCCTCGCGGCTCATAGGCCCGCGACGGATTAGTTCGTAGAATCGAGAGGCAACCACCATTCCTATGATTGCGAACCCGGCTGAGAGCGAACTGGCGACCTGGACGGCTCCGGAATGCCCGCTTCGAATTGAATATGCGCCGGCCGTGCTGGAGAGAATCCGCATGGCGGTTACCGATGCCTTCTTTTCGGTCCCTCACGGGGGGCTGGAGATCGGCGGGGTGCTGTTTGGCGACAGGCAGGAGGGTGGCATCCGGATCCTGGCGGCCCGCCCGCTCGATTGTGAGCACTCGAGCGGACCCTCGTTCGTGCTCTCCGCCGCGGACTGCGAGAGGCTGGAGGCCCTGATCTCCTCGCCGGCTTCCGATAGGCGGCTGCGCGGCATGGAGCCGCTTGGCTGGTATCATTCCCACACCCGCAGCGAGATCTTTCTCTCGGACGCCGACCTGGCCGTCCACAACCGCTTTTTCCCGGACCCGTGGCAAGTGGCCCTGGTGGTACGCCCCCATGTGGCCCGTCCGGCGCGGGCCGGTTTCTTCTTCCGGCAGCAGGACGGAAGCATCCAGGCCGGAGCGAGTTGCGCCGAGTTCAATCTGCATCCGGCCGCGTTGCCACCCGATGAAGACACCCCGGCACTCGAACCGGCGGCTCCGGTTCCCGTTGCCCGGCAAGTTCCGGTTCGAACCGTTACGGCTTTCGCACCGCACCTTCCTGCCGTAACCACGCGGCGCTGGCCCTGGGCTAAGGTGGCCGCGGGTCTGGCTGTGGCGGCGCTGGCATTCGGGGGCTCCACGCTCTACCGGGCCAAAGAGGTATGGGCGGCACGGTCCGCGGTGGCGGCGCCCGAAACGATTTCGCTGCGCTCGCGGGATCACGACGGGACTCTGGAAGTCCTCTGGGACGGCACGGCGGCGCCCGTGCGGCGCGCACGCAGCGCCCGACTTGAAATCGCTGGCGGCGGCGCGCGGGTTGCCGTGCATCTTGACGCCGCCCATCTGCGCCAGGGCAGCTTTGTTTTCACCCGCCAGAGCGAGCGGGTAGATCTGCGGATGATCCTGCACCAGCCGGATGGTTCGGGTTTCGAGGAGCGAACCACCTTTCTGGGTCCCGCGCCGGTGCGCCACCCTACCCCGGAGGAGGCCGAAGCCAACCGCCAGCGCGACCTGCTGGCCCGGGAAGCGGCGAGAATGCGCAGCCAACTTCGCGCCCAGTCTGAACGCGCGCGCCGCCTGGAACGTGCGGTCGAGTCGCTGCACAACCAACTCGAGCAGGAGCGCGCCGCCCGGCCCTCCGAGGCCGTATCCGGGAATTGAATCCCTGATTCAACCGTTTTTTTTCGACTTGTAAAACCTGAAAATCCAAGCTATTTTGGGCATTTTGTCATTTAGACTGGAGTTGTTCATCTGGGCAGCTCCATGGCAAAAAAACCAAAAACCTTCGTCGCCAAAGCCGCCGCCGTGCTGGCGGCCATACCGGTTCTGATCTACGCCTACTCCGGCGGTCCCGATCCGGGCTACTCCGGCGTGCCCGGGGAGGCCAACTGCACCAGTTGCCATAGCGGCACGGTGAATTCCGGCCCGGGCAGCGTCAGCGTGGCCTTTCCCGGCGGGCAGACATATACCCCCGGGGTAACTCAGCGTCTGACCGTCACCGTGGCGGATCCCGACCAGCGCCGCTGGGGCTTCCAGCTTACCGTGCGCCGCGCGGCCGATCCTGCGGCCATGGCCGGGACCCTGTCCCCGGCCGACGGGAACTCGCAGACCATCTGCGCCACCGCGGCTCTGGTGCAGACCGCCTGTTCCTCCTCGACCCTGCAATATGTCGAGCACACCTCCGGCGGAACGCGGAACGGCCAGTTGCGCTCCGCAACGTTCGACGTGGATTGGACTCCCCCGGCAACCGATTCCGGCAACCTCGTGGTCTACGTAGCCGGAAACGCCGCCAACGGAGACGGAACCAACAGCAACGACCATATCTACACCAAGACCTACACGCTTACACCGGCCGCCGGCGGTCCGAAACCTGCCATCGCCGCGGGCGGGGTCGTCAACGGAGCCACGTTCCAACCCGGCATTTCCCAGGGCAGTTGGGTAACGATCCGGGGTTCCAACTTCGGCTCGGGCTCGCGCGTCTGGCGGGCCGACGAGATTGTGAACGGCAATCTTCCCACGCAGTTGGACAATATCTCCGTCAACATCAACGGGAAGCCCGCCTTTGTCTACTTCATCAGCCCGGAACAGATCAACGTCCAGGCGCCCTCCGATGCCAGCACCGGCGACGTCCCGGTCGAGGTGGTAGTCAACGGCGTGAAGAGCGACACGGCGATGGCGCGCCTGCAACCAGTGTCCCCGGGCTTCTTTCTCTGGGTAAACAAATACGTAGTGACCACTGATCCGAACTTCAACTGGAAGATCAAGCCAGGCACGTTTCCCGGAGCCGCCACGACGCCGGCAAAACCCGGCGAGGTGATCATCCTCTGGGGCACTGGCTTCGGCCCGACCAGTCCTGCCATGCCGGCCGGCCGGGTCGTGGACAGCGCCACGACCCGCTCCCTCACCGAGAAGCCGGTAATTCGCATTGGAGGAGTGGTGGCTGAATATCTCGGCGGCGCCCTCAGCCCCGGCTCGGCTGGCTTGTACCAGATCGTGGTCAGGGTTCCCGAATCCACGCCGGACGGCGACTGGCCCGTGGTTGCGGAGACCGGGGGCATCCAGTCCCCGGAGACGGCCCTCCTCACGGTGCAAAAGTAGGTCCCAAAACCATCCCAGTTTCTGGAGGATACATGAGAATTCGACACGCGCTCCCAATCCTGCTCGCGGCATCGGTTCCCGCAGCCCTGTGGGCTTTCAGCGGCGGCCCGCCGCTCAAACGCACTGGTGCGCCGGTGGACGGCGGACTCACCTGCAACGCCTGCCATCGGGGCACCGATCTCAACGCCGGCCCGGGTAAGGTGACCATCGAGGTTTCCCGCTACTACCCGGGCCGTGTCCATACCATCAAGGTAAAGGTCGAGGACACCACCGCTTCCCGCTGGGGTTTTCAGTTGACCGCCCGGCTCAAGAGCGACGAAACCAAGGAGGCGGGTGTCTTCCTGCCCAGCGCCGACCATCGTGTGCGGTGCGATCCGGACGGCCACGATGTGCCGGCCGGCAGCACCGCGGGCTGTGGGGGCGCCCTGGAGTTCGTTGAACACACCCGGCCCGCGACGATGCCCGGCACGCTAGGGTCCCGCACCTTCGAGGTTCAGTGGCTCGCGCCCGGGCGCAACGTGGGCGATGTGGTGTTCTACGCTGCCGGCAACGCCGCCAATAACGACAACGCCAACACAGGGGATCACATCTACACTACCTCGGCGCAGATCGGCGCCGAGGATTGCGAAGACCGCAAGGGAGCCGTACCCACCATCGCCGGCGTCTCCGACGCCGCCAGCGGACGGGCTGTGATCTCGACGAATTCCATCATCTCGATCTACGGCGGCCCGTTCGCTTCCGCCGGCGACAAGTACGGCGCCAGGCGGAACGACCTCAGCGAAGGTAAAGTGCCGGCCGAACTGGCCTGCGTGGCGGTCGAGATCGCGGGCCAGCGGGTGCCCGTATTTTACGTGCAGTCCGACCAGATCAACGCCCAGGCGCCCATCATGTTTGGCAGCGGTCCGGTGGACGTGCGCGTGATCCTGAACCCGGGAAGCCGCGAAAAGGAGGTTCGCAGCGCCATCTTCGCGGCCAGCCAGCAACCCTATTCACCGGCTCTGTTCACGTTCAACGGCAAGAGCGTGGCCGCGCTGAACGCCAGCAACAAGTATTCGTATGTCGCCGACCCGTCGGTGGTTCCCGGAGCCGCTCCGGCGAAACCGGGTGACGTCGTGGTCCTGTATGGGACGGGATTCGGCTTCACCGAGCCTATCTATCAGCCCGGCGAGTTCTCGGAAGGCGCTGTTCCCATCAAAGGAGAGGTCACGGTCACGTTGGGAGGAATGGCCGTTCCGAAGGAGAACCTTCTGTATACCGGTCTGTCGCCCGACGCACCCGGATTCTACCAGTTCAACATCAAGCTCCCGGATTCGGTGCAGGACGGCGACGTCCCGGTGGTGATGAGCATTGGGGGAGTCGCGACCCAGAGTGGCGCGACGCTGCCGGTGAGGCGATAGGGGGGCCGGCGCCCGGGGGACGCCTGACCGGGGCGTCCCCGGGTAAAATGTCCCTATGGCCGATTTCGACAAAGCACGCGCGCTCATTCGGGAATTCAAAGGAGACAGTTACGTCCACGGTCTCGGGGTGCTGCCCCGGATCGGGGAGGTTGTCACCGGACTGGGCAAGCGGGCGGCGCTGGTTCGCGACTCGTTCCCGGGCAGCGAAGCGCACGTCCGCACCATTCAGGACTCGCTGGCTGCGGCCGGCATCCAGATACTCGGCGTGGTGGACGGCGCGGCGCCCAACGCGCCCCGTGAGGATCTGGCCCGGATTGCTGCGCAGATTGTCGCCCTCCAGCCCGAGGTGATCGTGAGCTTTGGCGGGGGCAGCACCATCGATGCAGCGAAATCCGCAGAGGTCTTGCGCACCCTGGGCGGCGCCATCGACGACTACTTTGGCACCGGTCTGGTCACCAAGGCCCTGGCCGCTACCGGCAAGAAGCTCAAGCCCCACGTGGCGATCCAGACCGCGGCCAGTTCCAGCGCTCATCTCACCAAGTACTCGAACATTACCGACGTGAGGACCGGCCAGAAGAAGCTGGTTGTGGATGACGCGGTGGTTCCCGTGCGCGCCATGTTCGACTATTCGGTCACCGTGGGAGCCCCGGCATCGCTCACCGCCGATGGCGCTCTGGATGGCGTCTCGCACTGCCTGGAGGTGCTCTACAGCGCGGTCGGCAAGCCGGTCTACAACCGGATGCTCGAAGTGGCGCGGACGGGCATCGGTCTGGTTCTCGAATACCTCCCCCAGGTGCTCGCCCGGCCGGATTTCAGCGAGGGCAGGGAGGCGCTGGGGCTGGCCACGGACCTGGGCGGCTACGCCATCATGCTGGGCGGCACCAACGGGGCGCACCTCACCAGTTTTTCGCTGGTCGATATCCTGAGTCACGGCCGCGCCTGCGCCATGCTGAACCCCTACTACACGGTCTTCTTCGCCCCGGCCGTGGAAGGCCCGCTGCGCCTGATGGCCGAACTGTGCAGGATTCCCAACGCGGACTCGCTGAAGGGACGCGAGCTGGGCATGGCGGTGGCCGAGGCTCTGCTGGCCTTCGAAAAGAAGATCGGTCTGCCGAACCGTCTGGCCGACGTCCCCGGCTTCACTGACGGGCACATCGCCCGCGCCCTGGCCGCAGCCAAGGACCCGCAGCTCAGGATGAAGCTCGAGAACATGCCCGTGCCCCTGACCGCTGAAATGGTGGACGATTACATGGCTCCGGTTCTGGAAGCCGCCAAGACGGGCAACCTGGCGCTGATCCGGAATGTAGCCGCCTGATCGCGGGGCGCCGGCGAGACGCTCAGGAGGATGGTTTTCTCTTCCAGCGGACTCCTTCGCGGGTGTCTTCCAGGATCACGCCTTTCGAGAGCAAGTCCTGCCGGATCTGGTCCGCTCGGGCGAAATTTCTGGCCTTCTTGGCCTGGGCCCGCTCGGCAATCAGGGCTTCGATTTCGGCGTCCGCGAGCGCGCCCTCTCCCGCGGCGGGCTCCAGAACATCGAAGATGCGGTCGAAATGGGCCAGGAAGGCGAGAGCCGCGGGGGCATTGCCCGCCGGGAAGGCGCCCGAGTCCATCGCCGTATTCATTTCGCGCACGTATTCGAAGGCCGCCGCCAGCGCCTCGGCGGTATTCAGATCGTCCTCCAGCCCGGCGACGAAGTCCGCTTCGGCCCGCGCGGTGCGCTCGGCCAGGGCCGCATTATCTCCGGCGGGGAACGCTTCGGATTGCAGGCGCAGGCGGAAGTTGCGCAGCCTCTCGATAGCCGTGGCCGCCGATTTCAGGCCGTCGAAGGTGAAATTCAGCGGCTTGCGGTACGGCACCGAAGCCAGCAGGTAGCGGATCGCCTCAGGCTGATAGCCCTTGGCCAGCAAATCGCGCAGCGTATAGAAATTGCCGAGCGATTTCCCCATGCGCTGGCCTTCCACGGTCAGAAACTCGGAGTGCAGCCAGAAGCGCGCGAAGGGCTGTCCGGTCAGCGCTTCGGACTGGGCGATTTCATTCTCGTGATGGGGAAAGATCAGGTCGATGCCCCCGCCGTGAATGTCGATGGTCTCACCCAGGTACTTCATGGCCATCACCGAGCACTCGATGTGCCAGCCAGGACGGCCGGGGCCGATGGCGGTCTCCCAAAACGGTTCGCCTTGTTTGGGCGCTTTCCACAAGGCGAAATCCCGCGCGTCGGCCTTCTCGTAGGCGTCCGAGTCCACCCTCGCGCCGGCTTTGATGGCGCTGAAATCGTTGTGGGAGAGCTTGCCGTAGCCGGGAAACTTCGCGATGCGGTAGTAGATGGAGCCTTCGCTTTCGTAAGTGAATGTTTTCTCGGAAAGGCGGCGGATGGCCTCCGCCATCTCGGGAATGTGCTCGGTGGCGCGGACCAGGTGCTCGGGCCTTTCCAGGCGCAGCGCCCGCGCGTCATCCAGAAATGCCTGGGTGTACACAGCCGTGTAATCGGCCAGGGACTTGTTCTGCGCAGTCGCGTTGCGGATGATTTTGTCGTCCACGTCGGTGATGTTCATGACGTGGTCGAGCGCAAAACCGCGGTCGCGCAGCACCCGGCGCAGAATGTCGAAGAAGGTGAAGGTCCGGAAATTGCCAATGTGAGCGAAGTCGTAGACCGTGGGGCCGCAGGTGTACATGCGGGCCGTGTTGTCGCGGAGGGGTTGGAACTCCTCGACCTGGAGTGTGAGAGAGTTGAAAAAACGGAGCGCCATAGGTCCGACGGGAAAATCCCATCGTAGCAGGATGGCGGCGGCTACGGCCTCTCGCGAATGAGGGATTCGGCGCCGTCCACCTCGGTCACCCGGATTACCAGGTCCCGGCGGTTCAGCAGTTTCGCCTCCGGCGCCTCGAAACGCGCGGCGATCATGCGGTCCAGCATCTGGTGCGAGGGCACCCTTTCCCTGGGCAGCAGGGAATTGTTGTACTTCTGTCCCAGGACCGGATAGTAATTGAACAGGTTGCGGGCATCCACCTCGGAAACCGTGGCGCCCTCGTAGGTCTGGCCATCGGGTCCCTGGATGCTGACCTCGACGCGCTGCACGACGAAGGGATAGTTGGAGGGATTCGCGAAGCGGAAATCCACCACGGCGATGGAACTGTCATCCTGCTGGGCCAGCGTGCGCACCTTCAGGATGGAGCCTTTCACTTCAACGTGCGCGCCGCGCTGCATGTAAAGAACGCCGGCGATCAGAATCGCCACCACACCCGCGCCGGCGAAGAACGAAACCGGCAGCTTCCGGAACAGTGGAGGGAGAAGGGCCATACCAACAGTGAGGGTAGCACGCCCGGCGGCGCAGACTCAGTGCCTGGCCTGACCCAGGAGCTTTTCGAACTTCCGCCGTTGTTCGTCGTCGAGAATCTTCAGAATCCGGGCCTTGGCTTCCGACGTCACCGAACGGTAGTACTTGGCGAAATCCTCGAGAATCGAGGCCATTTCTTCAGTCTGGGCGGGCGTCAGGTTCAATTCAGCCTTCCAGTTTTCCAGCGAAATCTGCTTGCCGGCCTCCGTCCAGAAGGGCGCCGAGCGATGGAAGCGCTGGTGAAGGCTGGAATTCGTCATGATGGCCGCGCCCGCCAGCACTCCGCACAGGAAAACCAGAAGAAACGTTCCCAGGCAAACCAGTTTCTGGTTGCGGAAAGAGACGCCGCCGCATCGCGGTTTGCCTGGCATGGTGGCCGAACTCATTGTGTGTAGCTGGCCAGCGTCACCAACATCATGTCCCGATCCTGAACCGGATCGTCAACATAACCGGGATCGTTGCGTTCAATGGCGATGACCGTCTCCGGACCCGGAGACCCGTAGCCGTATTCGGTTTCCCGGGAAACCAGGTAACTGCCGAGCAGGGCCAGGATCATCAGGCATGCGAACGCGGTTCGCCGGAAAAACGCCGGATCCAGCAGGACGCCCCAAAACGGGGCCGGACGCTGGGCTTCAATTGTGTTCCAGACGCGAGCCGAGAAACCCGGGGCGGCCGCGATCTCCTGCCCGGCCTTCAGGACGGCAAACATGTCGGCGATTTGTCGCATCTCGGCAACTTCCGTCCGGCATGCCGCGCAGGACTCCAGGTGGGCCTCGAGCCGTTGCCGGACCTCGGCGCTCGCAGTCCGGGCCAAGTACTCCTCTAATCCGTCCACGACTACCTGGTGCATACTTCTTCCCTTACAAGTGTAAACCACAACCTGGCACTCCCCCTCCCCGCCGGTCGCCCTTTACTATCGGCGCCGGCTACGGGAACCGGAGATGTGCCCACCACGAAACCAACCATACCGGCCGTGCTCCGCCTTCAGCCGGCAACCATTCCGGGAGCGCGGTCCAGACGCTGCGCTGCCTTCACCAGCCGCTGGCGGGCGCGGAAGAGCTTCACCTTAATGGTGTTCTCATTCATACCCGTCATCCTGGCCAGCTCTTCGACCGAGTGGCCCTCCACTTCCTTCATCATCATGAGCAACCGCTCCTCTTCGGAAAGCCTGGAGAGCAGCTTCACGATGTAGTCCCGCCGTGCGAGAGTGGTATCCACCCGGGCCTGCCGTTCGTTAACCGGCTCCGCATTCTCCACCCGGCGCACCTCATCTTCGCTTAAGTCGCTTTCGTAGACCAGCTTACGAACCTTCTTCTTACGGAGATAATCGTAACACTCGTTGACCGTGATCTTGTAGACCCAGGTGATCAGGGAACTCCGGAAATCGAAATTGCGGATGGAGAAATAGACCTTGGCGAACACCTGTTGGGCGATGTCCTCCACATCGTTGCGCTGGCGCACAATGCCGTGGATGATCGAGAAGACCTTGGACTGGTACCGCTCCACGATCTCCTGGAAAGCCGTTTCGTCGCCGGCCTGCGCCCGGCGGACCAACGCGCCTTCCGACGTGTTCTGGTATTCCACTCGGGTTCGCCTCGCTGCTGTTGCCTCAAGCGCGGGAAGCGGAAGCACGCCGGTAAGTGTCCCCATACACAAAGTCCGACGCGGCCCGCCCCCGGAGGGTTTCACGCTCGCCTCCTACTCTTGGAAGATTACCAGATTCCCGCCGGCGGCAGCGCATCCTCCGGCATGCCGTCCGCATCCATAATCCGTGGCAGAAACCGGAGGGCCCGGCCGGCCGATGGCCCCGGAGCCAATCCGATATAATGACAGGAGGGGACTCTATGATTCAATTGACGGAAAAGGCAGTCGGCAAGGTGAAAGAGATTCTCGAGACTCAGGATCCCAAGCCGGCTGGGTTACGGATCGCGGTGGTCGGCGGAGGTTGCTCCGGCTTCAGCTATTCCATGGCTTTTGAGAACCAGCCCAACATGCTGGACAAAACCTACAATTTCGACGGACTGAAGGTGTTCATCGATCAGGCCAGCATGCTGTACCTGGACGGCGCCGAGGTGGACTTCGTCGAGACGCTCGAGGGCTCCGGGTTCAAGTTCACCAACCCGAACGTAAAGACCACCTGCGGCTGTGGCAGTTCCTTCAGCGCGTAGAGCCTTCAGCGGGCGGCTCCGGCGCCGCAGAAAAAAAATCCGGAAGCCCGAAGGCTTCCGGATTTGACATCTAAGGGAAGCTTGCGATCCCGTTCCGCTACGCGCTACGGCGGCGCAGCAGGCCGAGCCCGAGCAAACCCGAGCCAAGCAGCACGAACGTCAAAGGCTCCGGTACCGCGTGGAAGCTCTCAGTAAAGCTGCTCAATTCGCCATTGTTGATGCTGATGTCCTTGAAGATGTAAATGCCTGTGGTACCCTCATACCAAGCCCACTGCCGCGATTGATCGCTCACCCCCCAGAGGGAGGCCAGTACGCCTGACTCGCAGACATTGCTCACGAAAGGCTCCGAGCAAATCTTCTCGCTCACGGACGCGTTCGTGCCGCCGACTGCCAGATCGGCGCCGTTGGTGTAGCCCTGCACCATAAAGTACAGGTAAATATCCTGGATACCCTCAGACATCAGATTCGGGTTGAAGCTAAGATCAACCTCGCCGGTGTCGGCGTCATAAGTGGCGCCAGTTAAAGTCACCAGCGGGTTTTGTACATTAGCGGCGCCGACGACATTAAAATCGGTGAATGTCAACCCACCGCAGGTGTACGTGAGCCCCATAACATCCACCCCCGGTGGAGGTGGAGCCGTACATGGGACCGGTGCAGCAATCGCCAACCCCACGCTGGCCAAGCTAGCGACCAAAACGAGCAACAACTTGTTCATCCTGATTTTCCTCCGAAACGTTAGCTAACGCACTACCCCACGCTTAGGGTAGTCACCTCAAAAGGCAATTAGGATCATACAGCACCCAATCGGAGAATTCAATAGGCGGAGACCGGGCAGACTCCTGGGTTCGGGCCTTTTCTCACCCTGGGAAAATTGCCCAATCTGGCCAGGAACTTTATATTTATCTATCTGTTAGGAGCCTTCGTACCGATGGACATCCAGGCGGGGTGATCTCGGGTTCTTGTCCGTTTCAGTACCAGTACTCAGGCTTTCCGGTTCCAGTCCGGCGAATTATACTCGGGAATGGCCCGAAGGCTTGCAGGAGGGAATCTTGTTCGACTGGAAAGAGCATCCGCACCGGCGCTACAACCCGCTGACGGGAGAATGGGTTCTGGTCTCCCCGCATCGCACCCGGCGGCCCTGGCTCGGCCAGAGGGAAAGACCGTCGCCGGACAACCAGCCTGCGTACGATCCCACCTGCTACCTGTGCCCGGGCAACCAGCGCGCCGGAGGCGCGCGCAACCCGTCTTACACCAGCACGTTCGTTTTCGACAATGATTTCGCCGCCCTCAAGCCCGGCACGCCTCCGGGGGCTTTCGACCACGGGAATCTTTTGCGGGCCCGCAGCGAGCGAGGCGTCTGCCGGGTCGTTTGTTTCTCTCCCCGCCACGACCTGACGCTGGCTCGCATGGCTCCCGCCCTGATTCGACCGGTAGTGGATGAATGGGTCCACCAGTACCAGGAACTGGGAGCGCTCGAATTCATCCGCTACGTCCAGATCTTTGAGAATCGCGGTGAGATGATGGGGGCCAGCAACCCGCATCCCCATGGCCAGATTTGGGCCGCTGAAACGCTTCCCAACGAGGTCGCCAAGGAGGATGCCGCCCAACTGGGTTACCGGGGAAGCTGGGGGCGCTGCCTGCTCTGCGACTATGTGCGGCTGGAAGAGGAATGCGGCGAGCGGCTGGTCTTCGAGAACGACGTTTTTGTGGTCCTGGTGCCGTTCTGGGCGGTCTGGCCGTTTGAAACCCTGGTGGTGCCGAGGACGCACGCCACTGGGATCGACGAACTTGACGACGCCGGGCGGGATGAACTGGCCAGCATCCTCAGCCGGCTGGCGGTCTGCTACGACAACCTCTTCACAGCGCCGTTTCCTTACACCATGGGATTTCACCAGCGGCCCAGCGACGGCCAGGCGCATCCTCACTGGCACTTTCACGCCCACTTCTATCCCCCTCTGCTGCGCTCGGCTACGGTACGTAAGTTCATGGTCGGTTTCGAGATGTTGGGAACCCCCCAGCGGGATATCACGGCCGAATCCGCGGCCGCCCGGCTGCGCGAGTTGCCCGCGAAACACTATCTGGAGGACCAGCCGTAACGCGCTTACCCGGTACGCGAATTGGTGCTAAATTGTAGTCGGGGAATTCGTGGGGAGGTGTGTTATGCAAACCGCTGCAAGGCCGGCGATCGACCTGAATGAGTCGGAACGCCAGCTCATTGTGGAACTCCTGGAGCGGGAGCGCGGTGAGCTACCCGCCGAGATTCGCCGTACCAGCACTCCCGGCATGAGGGACCAGTTGCGGGAGCGGCTGGAGAATGTAGAGCGCCTGCTGCACCGGTTGTCGCCCGCCGCCTGAGAAGGGACGCGCTTACATGCGGTACAGCATCCAGTAAACGACCACCCCCGTCACGCTGACGTACAGCCAGACGGGAAGGGTCCAACGGGCGATGCGGCGGTGGCTTGCATACCGCCCCCGCAGACCACGGGTTAGCGTCACCACCGCAAGAGGCGGGACGGCGGCGGCCAGGACTGTGTGCGTGGCCAGGATGCTCAGGTAGAGGGTCCGCAGGCCTCCGGCGCCCTGGAAACGAACGGTCCCGGCCTGAAAGTGATAGACGACATAGGAGACCAGGAACAGCGAGGACACGGCGAAGGCGGCCAGCATCACACCCTGGTGTGCTCGCCTTCTCCCCCTGCGCACCAGCAGGTAGCCGGTCAACAGGAGCACCGCCGAGATGGCGTTGAGCAGCGCGTTGAGCGACGGCAGGTCGCGCAACGCGATCATTCCCGCTCCCCCTGGAGGCGCTTCAGATCGCCCAACAGTTGCGCCACGGGGGCGCTTTCGTCAAGGCCGTAATAGCCTCGGATGCGGC
>Ga0272446_1002009_pt1 | contig 28572 bp, 26 predicted proteins | sample YNPCB0061_FD_194587 | JGI IMG/M metagenome (GOLD analysis project Ga0272446, IMG submission 194587) | Hot spring microbial mat communities from Yellowstone National Park, WY, United States - YNP-CB-006-1 | ecosystem: Environmental > Aquatic > Thermal springs > Hot (42-90C) > Sediment | place...
CTTCATTGCTCAGGCCTCGACGACGGTCGCGGCGGGCACGGGCTCGACCCGGACGCGCTTCTTGTCACGGGTCTGGAACTCGAACCGGACCCGCCCGGGGATCGTGGCGAAGACCGTGTAGTCCTTGCCCAGGCCGGTGCCGCTGCCGGCGATGAAGGTCATCCCGCGCTGGCGGACGATGATCGAACCTGCGTTCACGAGCTGACCGTCGCCGGCCTTCACGCCGAGCCGCTGGCCGACGCTGTCTCGGCCGTTCTTCGAGCTGGAGCCAGCTTTCTTGTGGGCCATCGTGGTTACTCGTCCTTCTTCGTGCGGCTGCGCTTCGGGGCGGCGGCAGAGTCATCCGCGGCGGTCTCGCCCGGTGCGGTCTTCTCGGCGCCCGGTGCGGCCTTCCCCCGGCTGCGCTTCGGGGCCGGGGCAGGTGCCTCGGCAGCCTCGGCGGTCGTGGTCGGGGCGGACTTCGCGCGGCTCGGGCGAGCCTTCGGGGTCTCGACCGCGGTCCCGGCCGATGCGGGCGCCTCGCCGCCCTCGCCTGCCTCGGTCTTCGCCGGCCTGGCGGCCTTGGCGGCCAGCTTCGCGGCCAGGGCGGCATCCTCGGCGGCCTGGCGTGCGGCCGCCTCCTCGAGCCGCTGGCGCTCGGTCTTCGCCGCGGCCTCCGCCTGGCGGGCTGCCTCGGCGGCGCTCCGGCCCCCGAGGACGACATCCGTCACGCGCAGGATCGTCTGCTCCTGGCGGTGGCCCTTCTTCACCCGGCGCCGCGCCTTGGGACGGTACTTGAACGCGATCACCTTGTCGGCGCGGTCCTGGCGGACGACCTCGGCGGCGACCGACGCACCGTCGACGAGCGGCTGCCCGATCGAGGCCTCGGCTCCGTCGGCGACGAGCAGGACGCGATCGAGCGTGATCGACTGCCCGGGCTCGACGTCGAGATGCTCGACCGCGAGCTCCGTGCCGACCTCGACGCGGTACTGCTTCCCGCCGGTCTCGATGACTGCGTACATGGGTCCTCGGGGAATCGTGGTGGCTGAGCCGGCGCCCGCTGGGGCGGACGCGGGATGGACATGGAGGCACGCGCGGCTGGCCGCGGCGCGAATGCGGATTGTACGGCGAGCCCCCGCGAGCGTCAAACGCGCCGATGCGATCTGTCGGAGGACAGCGATTCTGTCCGAGCCAAGGGGACAGCGATCTTGTCACCCTCGATCCCATGGAAACGAGGGAGATCACCTTGGATGCTCGGGCACAGCAGCGCGTCATCGTCCTCACCCACCTCGTGGCCGGCGAGCTGACGCTCGACGAGGCCGCCGCGTACCTGGTTCTGGTCCGCAGGCCAAACGGCAGAAGAGGAGAGGGCGCGGGGCCGGATTGAGGCGTTGCGTTCCTGCCAGCAGGACGAACCAGCCGAATCGACCCGGCTGGGCCACCGAACGGGCCGTGTTCCGGCCGTTTGTCCCTCGGTGAAGAACGGGGGCCGGCTCGGCTCCGGGCTCTGCCCGGCGCGCGGCGCGCGGGTCCCCTGCCAGTCCTACCCGACGTCCCGCTCTTCTGCCGACAGCTCCCCCGCCAGCCAGAGGCGCTCCCTGGTCATCAGGCCCGTGCGGAGCTCGCGACCGAGCTGCGCACCGAGCGCGGCGAGCACCTCCTCCGGGCGGCCTGCACCAAGCTCCTGGTGGTGGCGGAGCCGCATCCAGAGCTGGAGGCCGGCCCCCGGAGCCGCGTCTGGCGCCGGGGCTACGGCAGGCGCCGGGGCTACGGCAGGCGCCGGGGCTGCGGCAGGCGCCCGACCCGGCCTGACCTCGAGCTCGGCGATCAGGGGCCGCAGGTCGTACGACCTCCCGGCCTGACCCTTCCGGTTCGGGCGCTCGAGGCGCCCGGCGGCGAGCAGTCTCGACACGGCCTCCTCGAGCTCGGCCCGGTCGACCCCGCCAACGTCGACCCGGTAGTCGGCCGCGACGATCCGGCCGGCGATCGAGGGTTCGCCCGTCCAGACGTCGTGCAGGTCGACGAGCTCGTGGCCCGGCGGCAAGGCGGCGAGCAACCGGCCCCGGAGGTCCGCGATCGTCAGGCGCTCAGCCAGGAAGAGGTCGATCGGCTCGCGCTCGGCGGTCAGGCCGACCGGGACCGGCGCGGCGAAGGCGATCCGCGGCCGCGGTCGGGCACCCTCGGTCATCGCCACCGGCACGCCGGCGCGCGCCAGGCCCTCCGCCCAGAGCGCCTCGATCTCGCGGTGGGCGAGTTCGCGCCCGGCCTCGCCCCGCCGGACGAAGAGCCGCCAGCGCTGGCGAACCTCAGCCATCTCGGTCAGCTCGGTCGATCACGTCTGGTAGTCTGCCCGACGATGGACGAACTCGCCCGGCCCGGGGGAGACAGCGCCCCGATCGAGACCCAGGGCCCGGTCCCGCCCCCGGATCAGCGACTCCGCCCGCCGACGCCGCGGGTCGCGCTCGTGCTCGTGGCCGCGACCGTCGTCGGTCTCCTCCTCTACCTCGGACGCGAGGCGCTCACCCCGTTCATCGTCGGGCTCCTGCTCGTCTATCTCCTCGACCCGCCGGTCGAGCGGCTCTCCCGCCTTCGTGTCGGGCCCCTCCGGCTGCCGCGCTGGCTGGCGATCCTCGTCGTCTACGCGATCGCCATCGTCGCCGTCATCGAGCTCCTGAACATCACCCTCCAGCCGCTCGTGCGCCAGCTGGCCGACTTCATCAAGAACCTGCCCGAGCTGCTGAGGTCGTTCGATGCGCTCGCCCGGCGCATCAGCGCCTCGTACGAGGGGCTCCAGCTGCCGCCCCAGGTGCGCGACTTCCTCGACCGGACGCTGGCCGACCTCGGCCAGGGGCTGGGCGGCTTCGACCCTTCGATCCTGCTGCCCGTCTTCGGCTCGCTGGCCGGGTTCGTGAGCACGATCTTCGGCTTCTTCATCATCCCGTTCTGGGTCTTCTACCTGCTCAAGGACCGGCCCGCCCTGACCGCCGCCTTCAACCGCTCGCTGCCGCCCGAGTGGCGGGCCGACGCCTGGGCGATCATCGACATCGTCGACGAGGTCCTCGGGCGCTGGGTGCGCGGGCAGCTGGTCCTCGGCCTGACGGTCGGCCTGGCCACGTTTGCCGGCCTCCTCCTGCTGAACGGCTGGGTCGACCCGGTGTTCGGTCGGTTCGCGCTCTTCTTCGCCGTCCTGGCCGGGTTCCTCGAGCTGCTGCCGATCATCGGCCCGATCCTGTCGGCGATCCCGCCGCTGCTGGTGGCGATCACGATCTCGCCCCAGGCCGCGCTGGCGGTGCTCGTCCTCTACTTCGCGATCCAGCAGCTCGAGAACACGATCCTCGTGCCCAAGATCCAGGGCGACGCGGTCCAGCTCCATCCCGGCGCAGTCGTCTTCGCCCTGATCGTCGGGGGGACGATTGCGGGCCTGCTCGGCGCGATCCTCGCCCTGCCGGTCACGGCGGCCGGACGCGACGTCTTCCGCCATCTCTTCCGGCGCCTGAGCCGACCCGGGCCCGTGCTGCCCGAGGGCCTCGCCGCGGAGGGGAGCCCCGCCGCCCGGGGATCGACCGGGATGACGGTGCCGGGGTCGGCCGACGGAGCGCCCGGGTCGGCCGGGACGACGGCGCCGCCGGGAGCGTCCGATGGATGAGGAGTTCAACCCGTACAAGGCGCTCCAGGTCGACCCGGAGGCGGACCAGGAGGTGATCCAGGCCGCCTACCGGCGGCTGGCCCGGAAATACCATCCCGACGTCGCCCCCGGCCCGGAGGCGGCGGCCAGGATGGTCGCGATCAACCGGGCCTGGGAGCTCGTGGGCGACCCGGTCCGGCGGGCCGAGCACGATCGGTCGAGGCGAGGCCTGGCCGGGCCGCAGGCGACGGGACCGGCGGCACAGGCGGGTGCGACCAGCGGCCAGGGCGGACGGCCTGGCGCCGCTAACGACCGAGGCGGGGGGCCGGGCGCCACCGGCGGACCCTCGGGCGCCGGCGGCGGACCCCCGGGCAACGTCCTGAACTTCGGCCGCTACGCGGGCTGGTCGCTCGAGGCGATCGCCCGGCAGGACCCCGAGTACCTCGAGTGGCTCGACCGGGCCCCGATCGGGCGCCCGTACCGCGACCAGGTCGACGCGCTCCTGCGCCGGGCCGGGCGGCGTCGGAGCCCGGCCGAGGAGGCGAGCGAGCGGCGCGGCCTGTTCAGGCGCCGCTGAGCGGTCGCGGGGTCACGGTGTTCCGGCCGAACCGGCCGACCCGGCCGAACCGGCGGCCCCGGCCGAACCGGCCGAACCGGCTGACCCGGCCTCCCGGCCTCCCGCGGCGGCTTCCTCGGCGATCGCGCGCGGAATCGCCCAGTTGAGCAGGAACGGCGCGACGATCGTGGTCAGGACGACGGCCGCGACGACCGCGCTGTAGATCGAGCCGCTCATCAGGCCCTCGGCCAGGCCGAGGTTGGCGACGATGATCCCGACCTCGCCCCGGGGCACCATCCCGATCCCGACCGTCGTCGCCCCCCACCAGCCGATCCGGCGCGCCCCGACCAGGCCGCCCAGCCACTTCGTCGCGATCCCGACGGCCGCCAGGGAGATCGCGATCAGCGCGATCGGCGCGTCGAGCAGCGCCCCGAGGTCGACCGCCGCCCCGGTCACGGCGAAGAAGAACGGGGTGAAGATCGCGGCCAGGCTGCCGATCTCGTGCTCGACCTCCTCGCGGGCCTCGGTCTCGGCCACGACCAGCCCGGCAATGAAGGCGCCGATGATCGCGGCCAGCCCGAGGGCGGCCGAGACGAGGGCGAGGCCGAGCATGATCACGAACGCGGGGACGAGCGGCGTGTCGGCGAAGAGCGGCCAGGTGAACGCCTCCCGAGGCAACCCGCGCGCCCGGCGGGCGGCGGCAAAGCCGAGGCCGACCAGACCGACGGCCGAGACCGCCACGAGCAGGGTGGAGGCCGAGACGTCGCCCCGCGACAGGCCCGAGACGACGCCGATCAGGATCAGGGCGAGGATGTCGTCGACGACTGCCGCCCCCAGCACGATCCGGGCAAAGGCTCGGTCGAGGACGCGCAGCTCGGCCAGGACACGGCTGGTGATCCCGATGCTCGTGGCGGCGAGGGCGAGCCCGATGAAGCTGGCCGTGCTCACGCTCTCGCCGCTGACCAGCCCGATCGCCAGGCCGGCGGCGATCGGCAGGACCATGGCCACGACGGCGGTCAGGAGCGCGGATCGCCCGACCGCGAGCAGGTCGTCGAGCCGGACCTCGAGGCCGACCGCGAAGAGCAGGATCACGACCCCGATCTCGGCGAAGACCGCCGCCGATTCCCCGGGCGCGACGAGCCCGAGCGCGTGCGGCCCGACCACGAACCCGCCCAGCAGCTCCCCGACGACCGCGGGCTGGCCGAGCCGCCGGGCGAGCTCCTCGCCGGCCTTGGCCCCGACGAGGAGGATGAACAGCCCGACCAGGAGCTCGAGCGGGGCGGCGGCCGCAGCAGGAAGTCCGGGGGCCGGGAGCGCGGGGAGAACGAGCGACGCGAGCGCCATGGACGGCGAACCCTCCTCAGCCGAGGAAGCGGAACCAGAGGTAGAGGCTGCTGATCGCCAGTGAGCAGGCGACGACAAGCAGACCATAACCCAGGAACGTGCGGAAGGAGATCGGGTGCCCGGCGCGCGCGGCGAGATTCGCGACGACGACGTTGGCCGAGGCGCCGACGAGCGTGGCGTTCCCGCCGAGGCTGGCGCCCAGGGCGAGCGACCACCACAGCGGCTCGGTCTGGAGACCGTTGTGACCGAGGCGCTCGACGATCGGGAGCATCGCGGTCGTGTACGGGATGTTGTCGATCACACCCGAGGCGATCCCCGACAGCCAGAGCAGCCCGATCGTGGCCACGGCCTGGTTGTCGCCGGTGATCCGCAGGAGGAGGTCGGCGACCCCGGCCACGAGGCCGGCCTGGACGACCCCGCCGACGAGGATGAACAGGCCGACGAAGAAGAAGAGGGTCGGCCACTCGATCTCGCTGAAGACCTCGACCGGATCGACCCGGGCGAGGAGGATCAGGACGGTCGCGCCGAGAAGGGCGATCGTCGCCGAGCCGAGGCCGAGCGGCCCCTCGAGCAGGAACCCGACGAGTGTCGCCCCGATCACGGCCAGCGAGACGCGCAGCAGCCTCGGATCGGTGACCACCTCGCGCTCGTCAAGGGCGAGGACGCGATCCCGTGCTTCGGCATGAACCTCGATCTCGGCCGCGAAGGCGAACCGGAGGGCGAGCAGCGACGCGCCCAGGATGACTACCACCGGAGGACCGAGCGTGACGAGGAAGTCGACGAAGCCGAAGCCGGAGGCCGACCCGATCAGGATGTTGGGCGGGTCGCCGATCAGGGTCGCCGTACCGCCGATGTTCGAGGCGAAGACCTCGCTGATCAGGAACGGAACCGGCGAAACGCGCAGCGAGCGGGCGATGTAGAGCGTGACCGGGGCGACGAGGACGACCGTGGTCACGTTGTCGAGGAAGGCGCTCAGGACGGCCGTCACCAGGCTGAGCACGATCAGCAGGCGGACCGGATCGCCGGCCGCGATCTTCACGGCCCGGATCGCGACCAGCTGGAAGAAGCCCGTCCGCCTGAGGATGCCGGCCAGGATCATCATCCCGGCCAGGAGGAACAGGACGTTCAGGTCGATCGCGGCAAAGGCGGCCTCCTGGTCGATGATGTGGAGGGCGATCATCGCCAGCCCGCCGAGCAGGGCGACGGCGGTTCGATCGAGGCGGTCGGAAGCGATCAGGGCGTAGGTGGCGAGGAAGATCGCGGCCGCCAGCGGAGCGTCCACCGGTCCGGGCGTTACGACGCCGGCCGGCGGCCGGGAGCGGGGTCGTCGCCCCCGGCCTCGAGCGCATGGAGGTAGACGATCGCCAGCTCGAGCAGATCGAGGTAGCCGACCGGGCGCCCCAGCTCGTCAACGACGTACAGGCCGCTCAGCCCGCGGGCCTCCATCAGGCGGTACGCCTCCTCGAGCGTCGCCTCCCGGGGAAGCGCGGCCGGCGGGAGCATCGCGTCCGCCGCGGTCCGGGTTTCGACGTCGTGGCCGAAGCGGGCGACATCCTCGGCATCGGCGAGTTCGGCCATCGCCAGCTCCGGGGCGACCCGGGCGACGACCGCCTCGACGAGCCGGACGACCGGAATGACCCCGACCAGGCGCCCGCTCGCCGCGTCGACGACGCCGATCAGGCGCGTCTGGGGCTGGGCGGCGGCGCGCTGGAGGACCTCGACGATGTCGTCCCCCTCGCCGACGAGCAGGGGCGGGATGGCAAGCAGTCCCTCGGTGGCCGCGACGGTCGTGCGTCGGGCCTGCCGGGCCTCCTCGGTCATCGGGCGACCCCCGCGCAGCGACGGCGATCGCGCGGCCGGACGGCCGGCGAGCCGGCGCTGGTGAACAACCGGCTGCGGGGACAGGTCACCATTCGGCGCGCACCTGCCGGATGTTCACGCTCTGGAGGAGCCCGAGTCCGAGGGCGAGGCTGATCAGTGACGCCCCGCCGTGGGTGATGAACGGCAGGGGAATCCCGGTGATCGGCATGATCCCGATCACCATCCCGACGTTGACCAGCAGCTGGAACAGGATCATCGAGGCCAGGCCGCTCCCGAACAGGAGTCCGAACGGGTCGCGCGAGCGCCAGGCCCCGACGAGGATGCGCCACAGGAGCGCCGCGAAGAGGACGAACACGATCATCGCCCCGATGAAGCCGAGTTCCTCCCCCAGGATGGCGAACACGAAGTCGGTGGCCTGGACGGGCAGGAAGTCGAGCCCGTTCTGGGTCCCGTTCGTCAGGCCCTTGCCCGAGAAGCCGCCCGAGCCGACCGCGATCTGGGCCTGGAGGAGCTGGTAGCCCGAGCCCTGGGGGTCGGCCGAGGGGTCGAGGAAGCTGATCAGGCGCTGCTTCTGGTAATCACGAAGAACGTACGTCCAGGCGACCGGAATGGCGGCCACGACGAGCCCGGCCAGGAGGCCGAGCCAGCGCAGGCTGGCACCGGACATGAACAGCATCCCGGCCAGGATCGCACCGAAGACGAGCGAGGTCCCAAGATCCGGCTGGAGCATGACCAGGACCCAGGCCGGGACGACGAGCAGGCAGGCGCCGAGGATTGCGGACAGGGAATCAAGCCTGCCCCAGCGCGCGGAGAGGTAGTTGGCCAGGACGATGATCGTGAGGATCTTGGCCAGCTCACTGAACTGGAACTGGAAGCCGGCGATGTTCACCCAGCGCGCGGAACCGCCGACCCCGCTGCCGACGACGAGGGTTGCGCCGAGGAGCCCGAGATTCGCGAAGTAGAGGGGCCAGGCGAACGTCTTCAGCCACTTGTAGTCGAACGCGGTGGCGGCCACGAAGACGACGACGGCCAGCCCTGCCCAGACGAGGCCGCGGCTGAACGTCGTGCCGGGCGCCAGGGGCGTCAGGCCGGGCCCGGCGCTGTTGCTGTAGGCCATCGCCAGCCCGATGCTCGCCAGGAGCACGGCGTAGATCGTCAGCTGGGGATCGAAGCGCCGCCAGGCGGTGTCAACAGCCTGGGACGCCCAGCTGCGGACCCGGGCCGGTTCGATCCGCATCACGCCCATGGCGAGCACCTCGGGCGCCGACGGGCAGCCGGCCGGATCGGAGTGAAGGGATGCATCAGTCGCCCTGGTAGAAGTTCGCGCGCTGGAGGAGGGCCGGCTTGCGATAGTCCTCCTTGATCCCGAAGTGAAGCTGGAGGTAGTACTTCACGACCTCGGTCGCCACGTTGCCCAGGGTGTTCGAATCGTAGGCGAAGGCGAGCACGGCGAGCTGCGAGTCGCCCTTCGAGAAGTCGCCCTTGTACGGATCACCGGGCACGAAGCCGACGAACCAGTGGTGGAACGGCAGCCGCCCCTGTGCGTCGCGAACGCCGAACTCGGCCGTCCCGGTCTTGCCCGCGACCTTGATCGGGAGGTCGACCAGGTTGTACGTGTGGCGGATCTCCACGACCGTGCGCGCCGCCTCGCGCATCGTCCGCAGCACGCTCGACGAGGCCGGCAGCTTCCGGATCAGCTTTGGTTCGAACGGCCTGACAACGGTCCCGTCCGGGCCGATCACCTCCCTGACCACCTGGGGCTGGTAGAGCCGGCCTCCGTTGGCCAGGGCGTTGTACGCGTTCAGCAACTGGATCGGCGTGACCACGTCGTAGCCCTGTCCGATCCCGGCCTGGTAGACCTCGCCGGGGAAGATCGGCTGGCCGAACGTGTCCTGCTTCCACTGGTTCGTGGGCACGATCCCCGCCGCCTCACCGGGAAGGTCGATCCCGGTCGGAGCGCCGAAACCGAACTGGCGCGCCCACCAGCCGAGCCGATCGATGCCCAGCATCCCGGCCAGCTGGTAGAAGAACGTGTCGCTCGATTCGCCGAACCCGAGCTTGATGTCGAGCGGGCCAAAGCCACGCCGGTTCCAGTCGTAGTAGCGGTAGGTGCCGATCGTGAGGTAGCCCTTCGTCTCGATCTTCGTCGTCGGGGTGATCTTGCCGTCGGCCAGGGCACCGGTGCCGGTGACGAGCTTGTACGTCGAGCCCGGCGGGTACTGCTCGGCGATCGCGTGGTTCAGGAGGGGCTGGTTCGGATCCGACAGGAGACGCTTGAAGTCGGCCTTGCTGATCCCGCGGGCGAAGAGGTTGTTGTCGTAGGTCGGCAGGCTGACCATCGCCAGCACCTCGCCGGTCTGGGGATTCATGACGATGATCACGCCGCGCTTCAGACCGGCCACCGAGACGCCCCATTCGAGGGCCCGCTGGGCGAGGATCTGCTCCTTCGTGTCGATCGTCAGGCGGAGCGAGTCGCCGGCCTGGGCGGGTCGCACGGTCTGGAGAACCTGGATCCGGCGACCCGATGCGTCGCGCTCGACTGTCTCGGCGCCGTAGGTTCCCCGCAGCTGCGATTCGTAGGTCGACTCGACGCCGGTCCGGCCGATCATGTCGTCGGGCAGGTAGCCCTGGTCCTTCAGGCGGGCCAGCTGCTCGGCGGTGATCGGCCCGGTGTAGCCGATGATCTGCGAGAAGAGCGGCCCCTGGACGTACTCCCGGCGGGCCTCGACCACGACCTCGACCCCGGGCAGCTCGAGGTGCGACTCGGCGATCAGGCGGGCCGTCGCCTCCGGCACCTCCTGGGCGATCCGGACGAGATCGAACCGCGAGCCGGGGTTGGCGTCGATCGCGGCGTTGATGTCGGCCGGGTCCATCCCCAGCAGGCCGCCCAGGCGGGTCACGACCGTCTCCCGCTCGGACTCGGGCAGGTCGGCCGGCCGGAGCTTGACCGTGAAGCTCGGAACGTTCGTCACGAGCGGGCGACCGGCCCGATCGTAGATCACGCCGCGGGCGGAGGGGATCGCCTGGAGGACGGTCCGGTTGCGGTCGGCCGCCGCGGCGTTCTGGTTCCCCTGGGCCAGCTGGAGGTACGAGAGCCGGGCCGTCAGGATCCCGATCCCGACGACCACGGCGAGCCCGAAGGCGATGAAGCGGGCGATCGAACGGTCGCTTTCCGGCCGCTCGCGGGTGGCGACACTCACCAGTCGATCCGGTCCCTCTCGAAGAAGCGACGATGCAGGTAGACGGCCAGCGGCCCGAGGAGCCCTCCGAGGACCGTAGCGTAGAGCGCATCGGGGATGATCACAGCGAGCGGGCTGGGCACACCAACCGGACCGCGCAGCGCCCCGTACAGGACGACGAACACGAACGGAGCGAGGAGGCTTGCCGCCAGGACCGCGATCACCGTCGAGAGGGCGTGCCCGGCCGCGGGCAGCTGTCCGACGACCGCCGCACATCCGGTGGCGACGAGCAGGACGAACACGGTCGAGCCGAGCGGACGAGGCGCCAGCGAGTCGATGACAAGGCCCCCGAACAGGGCGGCCGCAAGACCGTGATCGATCCCCACCACAACGGTCAGGATGACCGCGTAGACGAGCACGAGATCAGGCCTTGCTCCGCCGATCTCAAGATACGGAGCGATCGTCGACTGGAGGAGCGCCGCTGCCACGGCGCCGACCGCGGCGAGTGTCAGGCTCATGGCGGTCGTTCCTCGAGCGTGGGATCGGGTTGTGCGCCGGCGACCATCCGGCGTCGACATCGATCCGGCGGCACAGCAGGAGCTGAGTATACCGAGGCTCGCCGGCCCCGGGCAATCGGCCCTCCGGCGCCGACCCGGTCCTCGGCGATCAGGGCGTGATCGTGCCGGCCGGGGGCCGCCCGGTCGCCATCCCGCGCCACCTGGTCGCCATCCCGCACCACCTGGTCGCCGCCAGGGGCCACCCCGTCGCCGCCCCTCGCCACCTGATCGCCGCCGGGGGCCACCTGGTCGCCGCCCGGGGCCACCTGGTCGCCGCCGGCAACGAGGGATGACCGGAAACGGGTCTCGTGCGTTTCACGTGCAACACGGCTCGCCCGGCGCACGCACCGAGATAGGCGAGGCGACGAGACCGTCCCTGGCGCGGCCCTCGGCAACGGGCCGATGCAGGACGAACAAAGTGCCCGTGCAGAGGTGCCTGCGAAGCTGTCGGCATCCGCCGCGCGACGTGCCGGTGAGGCGTGACCGGGAAGGCGGTCGGGGAATGGCAACCGGGACAACTGGTAGAATCTGTTGCTGTGAGCGCGTTCCGATCGGGGCACTGAGTGGGCCAGACGATCGCCTGTGCCAATCAGAAGGGCGGTGTCGGCAAGACCACGACCGTGGTCAACCTGGCGACGTACCTCGCTCTCGCCGGCGACCGCGTCCTCGTCGTCGACCTCGATCCGCAGGGCAACGCGACCAGTGGCTTCGGCCTCGGGCGAGGCGACGCCGATCGCTCGGTCTACGATGCGTTCATCGGTTCGCTGACGCTGGCCGAGCTCGTACGGCCGAGCGGGATCGCCGGCCTCGACATCATCCCGTCCTCGATCGGGCTCGCCGGTGCCGAGGTCGAGCTGGCGCCGCTGGCCCAGCGCGAACGACGCCTGGCGCGCCTGATCGGCACGGTCAGCGGGGGATACGACTACATCCTGATCGACTGCCCACCCTCGCTCGGGCTGCTGACGGTGAACGCGCTGACGGCGGCCGACTCGGTGCTCATTCCGATCCAGTGCGAGTACTACGCTCTTGAAGGCCTGACCCAGTTGATTGCCACGGTGAATCTTGTTCGCGATCACCTCAACCCCGCCCTCGAGGTCAAGGGGGTCGTGATGACGATGTACGACGCCCGGACGAACCTGTCGGCCGAGGTGCTGGCCGAGGTCCGGCGTCACCTTGGCGAGACGGTCTATCGCACGATCGTGCCCCGCAGCGTCCGCCTGTCCGAGGCACCGAGCTTCGGCCAGCCGATCGCGCTCTATCGCGCCGACTCGAAGGGCGCCCAGGCGTACGAGGCCCTGGCCGCGGAGATCCGCCAGCGCGACGGACGGCCTGGCGGCGAGACCTGGCGAACAGGGAACGGTCGCGACCACGGCGCCAGCGTCGAGCTGGCCGCCGGCGACGGGCGCCCGGCCGCGAACGGCGGGCCGGGCGGACGCGATCTCCCCGCGGCCGAGCTGGTCGCAGCCGGTGGGCACCCACCGATCCGCCCACCTCGATCGGGCGGAGCCCTCGGGGATGGCGCCGAGCCGGTCTTCGGGGTCGAGGGGGACGGCCGTCCGCGGTCCGTGATGGTCGAATCGTGACCACGCGGCCGGAGCGAGCCGGGTCGGCCCTCGGGCGCGGCCTCGCCTCGCTCATCCCTCAGCGCGAGCCGGCGGCAGGACCGGTCGAGATCCCCCTGGCCCGGATCAGGCGCAACCCGTACCAGCCCCGCCGGCGCGTCGAGCAGGAGGCGCTCGAGCAGCTCGCCGCGAGCATCGCCGAGCATGGCGTCATCCAGCCCGTGCTCGTGACCGAGACGCTCGAGGGCTACCAGCTCGTGGCCGGTGAGCGGCGCGTCCGGGCGGCCCAGATCGCCGGGCTCGAGCGGATCCCGGCGATCGTCCGTCAGCTGGCCGACCGGGCCCAGCTCGAGCTCGCCCTCGTCGAGAATATCCAGCGCACCGACCTCGACCCGATCGAGGAAGCGCACGCCTTCCGCCAGCTGATCGACGAGTTCGGCTTCACCCAGGAGCAGCTGGCCGGCCGCTTCGGGCGTGCCCGCTCCACGGTCGCGAACACGCTGCGCCTGCTCGACCTCGACCCCCGCCTCCAGGCGGCCGTCAGCGAGGGGCTGATCACCGAGGGTCATGCCCGGGCCCTGGGCGGACTGCCCCCGGGCCACCAGGTCCGCCTGCTCGAGGTCGTCGTCGCGCGTGATCTGTCGGTTCGCCAGACCGAGGAGCTCGCGCGCCGCGTCCGCGACGGAGGCGAGGCCGCCTCGAGGGCGCCGGCGGCTCGATCGTCGGACCCCGACCTCGAGCGGGTCGAGGAGGACCTGCGCCGCTCGCTGGGCACGAAGGTGAGCCTGATGCGCTCGCGGCGGGGCGGTCGGATCGTGATCGAGTACTACAGCGATGAGGAACTCGGGCGCCTCTACGAGCGCCTGATCGGAGGAACCGCGTGACCGAGGAAGCGACCCGCTCGAAGCAGCCGGCATCCCCTGCCCCGGACGGGGCCCGGGGAGAGGCGCGGGTCGGCGGGAACGGGCGGAAACCGGCCCGCGCGAGTGCCGCGGGGGGAGCGGGCGCCGCGAACGCCTACACCGCCGCGAGCATCCAGGTGCTCGAGGGTCTCGAGGCCGTCCGGCGCCGACCGGGGATGTACATCGGCTCGACCGACGCGCGCGGGCTCCACCATCTTGTCTGGGAGGTCGTCGACAACTCGATCGACGAGGCGATGGCCGGCCACGCGACGCGGATCGACGTCACGATCCACCCCGACGGGGTCGTCGAGGTCCAGGACGACGGCCGCGGCGTCCCGGTCGGCCGGCATGCCACGGGCAAGGATGCCCTCGAGGTCGTGCACACCGTCCTCCACGCCGGCGGCAAGTTCGGCGGCGGGGGCTACAAGGTCTCCGGCGGCCTCCACGGCGTCGGCGTCAGCGTGGTCAATGCGCTCTCGGAGTGGATGCGGGTCGAGTCGGCCCGGGACGGCTTCGTCTGGGCCCAGGAGTACGCCCGGGGCAAGCCGACGACGCCGGTCACGAAGGTCGGTCCATCTCACGGCCGCCATGGAACCCGGACCCTGTTCCTCGCCGACCGCGAGATCTTCGAGACGATCGACTACTCGTTCGAGACGATCGCCCAGCGCCTGCGCGAATCGGCCTACCTCAACAAGGGCCTGTGGATCCGGCTGGTCGACGAGCGGACCGATCGGGAGCGCTCGTTCTACTTCGAGGGCGGGCTGATCTCGTTCGTGCGCCATCTGAACCGGAACAAGGAGACGCTGACCGCCCGGCCGATCTACGTCGAGCGCCGCGAGGGCGGGACGCAGGTCGAAGTCGCCCTCCAGTACAACGACACGTACACCGAGAACGTCCTCTCGTTCGCCAACAACATCAACACCGTCGATGGCGGGACGCACGTCACCGGCTTCCGGGCGGCCCTGACGAGCTCGCTCAACGACTGGGCCCGACGGGCCGGCATCCTGAAGGACTCGGACCCGAACCTGACCGGAGACGACGTCCGCGAGGGCCTGACCGCGGTCATCAGCGTCAAGCTCGTCGAGCCCCAGTTCGAGGGCCAGACGAAGGCGAAGCTGGGCAACGCCGAGGTGAAGGGCCAGGTCCAGGCCGCTGTCTCCGACGGCCTGGCCCAGTACCTCGACGAGAACCCGGCCGACGGGCGGCGGATCATCGAGAAGTGCCTGACCGCCTCGCGGGCCCGGGAGGCGGCGCGCAAGGCGCGCGACCTCGTCATCCGCAAGGGCGCCCTCGACGGCCTCTCCCTGCCGGGCAAGCTGGCCGACTGCCAGGAGCGCGACCCGGAGCGGAGCGAGCTGTACATCGTCGAGGGCGACTCGGCCGGGGGTTCGGCCAAGCAGGGCCGGGATCGCCGCTTCCAGGCGATCCTGCCCCTGCGCGGCAAGCTCCTGAACGTCGAGAAGGCACGGCTGGACAAGATCGTCGCCAGCGAGAATGTCCGCCCGCTGATCATCGCCCTCGGGGCGGGGATCGAGGGGATCGGCGACAGCTTCGACATCTCGAAGCTGCGCTACCACCGGATCATCATCATGACCGACGCCGACGTCGACGGCGCCCACATCCGGACGCTCCTGCTCACCTTCTTCTATCGCCACATGCCCAAGGTGATCGAGTCGGGCTACCTGTTCATCGCCCAGCCGCCGCTCTACCGGATCAGCACCGGCAAGGTGACTCGCTACGCCCAGACGGAGAAGGAACGCGACGAGATCATCCGCCAGATGAGTTCGAAGAACGTCTCGGTCCAGCGCTTCAAGGGCCTCGGCGAGATGAACGCCGATCAGCTCTGGGAGACGACGATGAACCCCGAGACCCGAACGCTCCTGCGCGCCGAGATCGAGGACGCCGCCGAGGCCGACGCGATCTTCACGATGCTCATGGGCGAGCGGGTCGAACCGCGCAAGGAGTTCATCAAGGCCGAGGCCCGCAAGGTGCGCAACCTTGACATCTGAGGCGGCGCTGGCAGCCGAGGCGCACGCGACCGAGGCGCACGCGACCGAGGCGCAGGCGACCCGGTCCGACGTCCGGGTCGGCGGTCGGCGCGTCCTCCTGACCCCCCACAACTGTTTCGCCTGCGGGGAGCTCAATGCCCACGGCCTCCACCTCGAGCTCCACGCCGGGGAGGGCCGGTGCTGGACCGAGCTCGAGCTGCCCCGCCGGTTCGAGGGCTGGGAGGGGATCGCCCACGGCGGGATCGTGTCCACGATCCTTGACGAGGTGATGGCCTGGGCGATCGTCGAGCAGGACGCCTGGGGCGTCACGGCCCGGATGACGGTCGAGTTTCGGCGCCCGGTCCGGGTGGCAACGAGGATCCGCGCCGAAGGCTGGGTCGTCCGGGCCCGCCGCCGGGTGATCGAGACCGCCGGCCGGATCATCGACCTCGAGACCGGTGCCGAGCTGGCCACGGCCGAGGCAACGTACGTCGCCGCCCCCGAGGAGCGCAAGCGCGAGCTCAAGGAGCGTTACGCCTACCGGCTCGTGCCGGACGCGACCGGCGAGACCGACGCGCCGGCTCCTGGCGTGACCGTCCGGGAGGCCGAGCGGCCCGGGATGGTGGACCGGGCATGATCCCTGTCGCGGCCGCCACGGCTCCGAACGCCGCATCTGCGCGGCCCGGCGCCGCAGCTGCGCGGCCCGGCGCCGGCGCACCCGCCCGGCCCGGCGCGACAACGGCCCGGAGTCGCGCCCTCGTCGCCGAGCTGCTGCCGCGAGCAACGGAACTCGGCGCGCGCCTGGGCGACGAGGTCGATGATCCGGCGGCGTTCGTCGCGGCGCTCCAGGCCGGGTTCACCGGCCTGGCCGATCCGGACTACCGCGCCGGCCAGGAGTTCGTGGCACCCGGGATCGGCCCGCTCCTCGGCGTACGCCGGCCGCTCGCCCAGGCGACCTGGCGCTCGCTCCGGCGGGAGCTTCGCGGCGTCCGCCCGGCGACCCTGCTCCGGCTCTCCGATGTCCTCCTGCGCGAGCCGCTCCTCGAGCTGCGCTGGTTCGCCTTCCCGATCCTCGCCCGGATCCTGCCCGATGACCCTGAGCGCGCCTGGCAGCTCCTCCGCCGCGCCGCCCGCGAGGCGAACGACTGGATCACCGTCGACAGTCTCGCCGAGGCCTGGGCGGCGGGAGTGCTCCTCGAGACGTACCGCTGGGCGGAGCTCGAGCAGCTCGTCTACTCGCCGTCGCGCTGGGAGCGCCGGCTCGTCGGCTCGACGATCGCCACCCTGCCCTTCGTCGACCGGCTGCGGGGCCGCTCGGCGGAGGTCGCCGGCCGGGGCCTGCGGCTGCTCGACGAGCTGCTCGGCGATGCCGAGCCGGACGTCCAGAAGGCGCTGTCCTGGGCGCTCCGGTCGCTCGCCCTCGTCGATCGCGACGCCGTGGCCGCCTTCTGCGACCGTCAGGCCGAGCTCGCCGCGGCGAGCGACGACGGCCACCGGGCCTGGGTCGTGCGCGACGCCCTGCCGAAGCTCGATCCGGACCGCGCCGCCCGGCTGCGAGCGCGCCTCGACGGCCTGCGTCGGCGCCCGGGCGCGCCCTCGACCTCGCGCGCCGCGCTCACCGCCGCCCGCTTCGGCGAGCTCCGGGACCCGCGCCTGCAACCCGAACCGCCGCTCATCTGACCTGGACAGGAGACGTAGATCGTGACCGACGACCTGGGCAACATCCGCTCGGTCCGCATCGAGGACGAGATGCGGGTGAGCTACCTCGACTACGCGATGAGCGTGATCGTGGCCCGCGCCCTGCCCGACGTCCGCGACGGCCTGAAGCCGGTTCACCGGCGGATCCTGTACACGATGGGCGAGATGGGCCTGTCGGCCACCTCGTCCTACCGCAAGTGCGCCGCGATCGTCGGCGAGGTGATGGGCAAGTACCACCCCCACGGTGACGTCGCGCTCTACGACGCGCTCGTCCGGCTGGCCCAGGACTTCTCGATGCGCTACCCGCTCGTCGACGGCCAGGGCAACTTCGGCTCGGTCGACGGCGACAGTGCGGCGGCGATGCGCTACACCGAGGCCCGCCTGACCGGGATCGCCGCCGAGATGCTCGCCGACATCGACAAGGAGACGGTCGACTTCGTCGACAACTACGACGGGACCCAGAAGGAGCCCTCGGTCCTGCCGGCCAAGCTGCCGAACCTGCTGATCAACGGCTCGTCCGGGATCGCGGTCGGGATGGCCACGAACATCCCGCCCCACCACCTGGGCGAGATCTGCGACGCGACGACCGCCCTGATCGACGACCCGGAGCTGACGACCGACGACCTCTGCCGCCACGTCAGCGGGCCGGACTTCCCGACCGGGGGGACGATCTTCCGCTACGAGCCACGGCGCAACTCGATCACCGGCGAGACCGAGACGATCGACGCGATCCGCGACATGTACGCCCACGGCCGGGGCCGGGTCGTCGTCCGCGCCCAGGTCGCCTTCGAGGAGGCGCGCAACGGGCGGATGGCGATCATCGTCACCGAGCTGCCGTACCAGGTGAACAAGGCGGCGCTGATGGAGAAGATCGCCGAGCTCGTCACCTCCAAGCGGATCGAGGGGATCGCCGACCTGCGCGACGAGTCGGACCGGGACGGGATGCGGATCTACATCGAGATCAAGCGCGACGCGAACCCGCACAAGGTGCTGAACAACCTGTTCAAGCACACTCCGATGCAGACGGCGTTCAACCTGAACATGCTCGCCCTCGTCGACGGCCAGCCCCAGACCCTGCCGCTCAAGGCCGTCCTCCAGCACTACATCGACTATCGGCGCGAGGTCGTCCGGCGCCGGACCGAGTTCGAGCTCGACAAGGCGCGCGCCCGGGCCCACATCCTCGAGGGCCTGAAGATCGCCCTCGACAACCTCGACGCGGTGATCCGCACGATCCGCGAGTCGGCCGACGTCGATCGGGCGCGAACGAACCTGATGACCCGCTTCGACCTCTCCGAGCTGCAGGCCCAGGCGATCCTCGACATGCGCCTCGCCCGCCTGGCCGCCCTCGAGCGCCAGAAGATCGAGGACGAGTACCTGGCCGTGATCAAGCTGATCGCCGAGCTCGAGGACATCCTGGCCAACCCCGGCCGGGTCCTCGGGATCATCAAGGACGAGCTCGCCGAGCTGAAGCGCCGGTACGCCGGCGAGCGGCGGACGCGGGTCGTCGACGATGCCAGCCGCGAGATGACCGACGAGGACCTGATCGCAGACGAGGACGTCGTGATCACGATCAGCCGGCGCGGCTACATCAAGCGCCAGCCGGTGGCGACGTACCGGCGCCAGCATCGCGGCGGGAAGGGGATCATCGGCCACGTCACCCGCGAGGAGGACGCGGTCGAGCACCTCCTCGTGGCGAACACCCACGACTGGGCGCTCTTCTTCACGAATCGCGGCCGGGTCTTCAGCGCCAAGGTCCATACGATCCCCGATGCCAGTCGCCAGGCGAAGGGGATCGCGATCATCAACCTGCCCGGCGTCCAGGTCGAGCCGGGCGAGGTCCCGATGGCCACGATCACCCTGCCCGATTTCTCGTCCGGACGCTACCTGGTGATGGCCACCCGGTCCGGGATCATCAAGAAGACCGCCCTCGAGCAGTTCGAGAAGGTCCGCTCGAGCGGGATCCGCGCGATCACCCTGGCCGACGACGACGAGCTCGCCTGGGTCGACGTCTCGACCGGCCACGACGACATCATCCTCGCCACGGCCCAGGGCAAGCTGGCCCGGTTCGCCGAGTCGGAGGTCCGCCCGATGGGCCGCGACGCTGCCGGCGTGATCGGCATCCGGCTCGCCCGGCAGGGTGATGCGGTCGTCTCGATGTCGGTCGTCCAGCCCGGCGCGGACCTGCTCGTGCTCACCGAGACGGGCTACGGCAAGCGCGTCCCGCTGTCCGACTTCCGGCGCAAGCACCGGGGCGGCCAGGGCGTCCAGCTGATCGCCCTCGAGGGGCGCAAGACGGGCGCCGTGGCGGCCGTCCAGCAGGTGACCGAGGCGGACGAGGAGCTCCTGCTCATCTCGGCCGGCGGCCAGGTCGTGCGGACGGACACGAAGTCGATCAACCGCTATTCGCCCGCGGCCCGGGGCGTGATCGTCATGCGCCTGAACGAAGGCGACCGGGTGGTCGGGATCGCCGCCTTCCGGGCGGGGCTGGCGGAGCGCGGGACCATCGGCGACAATGGCGACCCGGCCGCAGGAGCGGCCGACGATCCGGACGGACGACCACTGGCGTGATGCGCTTCGGCGAGCGGGAGAACCCGGTGTACACCGACCACTTCGAGCTCTATACCGGCAACGCCAACCCGGAACTCGCGCGCAAGATCTGCCGCTACCTCGGGGTCGCGCTCGGGCAGGCCGAGGTCTTCCAGTTCGCCAACGAGAACATCTTCGTCAAGATCCTGGACAACGTCCGCGAGAAGGACGTCTTCCTGATCCAGCCCACCTGCCGGCCGGTCAACCAGTCGATCATGGAGCTGCTGATCATGATCGACGCCTTCAAGCGGGCGAGCGCGGGGCGGATCACCGCCGTCGTCCCGTACTACGCGTACGGCCGCTCGGACAAGAAGGACCAGCCCCGGGTCCCGATCACGGCCCGCCTGGTGGCCGACATGATCACCGTCGCGGGCGCCGACCGACTGCTCACGATGGACCTCCACCAGGGCCAGATCCAGGGGTTCTTCAACATCCCGGTCGACGAGCTGACGGCGGTCCACCTGCTCTCGAACTACTTCCGCCACAAGCAGCTCGAGGAGATCGTCGTCGTCACCGACCTCGGCTTTGCCAAGCGTGCCCGGACGTTCGCCGAGCTGCTCGACGCGCCCCTGGCGATCATCGAGAAGCGCCGGATCGGAAACCTCGACCGGGCCGAGCTGCTGAACGTGATCGGCGAGGTGCGCGGACGGCGGGCGATCATCGTCGACGACGAGATCGACACCGCCGGGACGCTCATGGAGACCGTCCGGGCGCTCGAGCGCGAGGGGGTCGGCGAGATCTACGCCTGCGCCACCCACGGCGTCCTGTCCGACCCCGCGATCGAGCGGATCCGTGACTCGAACCTGCTCGAGGTCGTCCTGACCGACTCGATCCCCCTTCCGCCGGCGAAGCGCCTGGCGAAAATCACGACCCTCTCGGTCGCGCCGCTGATCGGCGAGGCGATCCGGCGGATCCACCGCGGCGAGTCGGTCGGGGCGCTCTTCAGCAGCGAGGTGTCGTTCACCCAGGAGATGATCCTGTGGGAGGACGGCGTGGCCCGGACGCTCGACGTCCGAACCGACGACCCCGACGACCCCGACGACCCCGAGCCCCCCGGTGCCGGGAGAGCCGACGACCTGCCCCGGTCGGGCGCGCCCGCCGGCCCGACCAGCGAGGCGGAGTTCGCCTCGAGCCACCCAGGAGACCGATGAGCCTGCAGCTGTACCGCCCCGACGGCAAGGGCGGCCTCGAACCCCGACCCGTCAGCGACCAGGACTGGCGGCGCCTGCTCCGCTCGCCGCGCTGGGGTGCCGCCCGCCGGAGCGGCCGCCTGCCGGGCCTGGCCAACCCGGAGATGAACCCGACCTCGACCGCCCGCTCGGCCGCCTTCTGGATCGGGCTGGCGGCCCTGACGTTCGTCCTCCTCCTGGCCGGGTACGGGAGCGGCTTCTGGGGCTGAGCCCGGGGCGCTCCCCGCACGACCCGCCCCCCTGAACGGCCGTTCGAGCCCGAGCGCCTATACTGACTGCCCATGCTTGGCTTCCTGAACCGGTTCGTCGACTCCAACGAGCGCGAACTGAAACGCATCCAGCCCTTCGTCGACCGGATCAACGAGCTCGAGCCCGAGTTCGAGGCGCTCTCCGACGAGGAGATCCGGGCCCGGATCGCCGAGATCCGCGAGGAGATCCGCGAGGCCGCCGCCCCGGACGAGCCGATCGAGGACGAGCTCGAGCACCCCGACCCGGAGCGCCGGCGGGAGATCGTTCGCGAGCGCCACAAGCGCCAGCTCGAGCAGACCCAGCGGGCGCTCGACGAGGTCCTGCCGGAGGTCTTCGCGGCCGCCCGCGAGGCGATGAAGCGGACGCTCGGGATGCGCCACTTCGACGTCCAGCTGATCGGCGGGGTCGTCCTCCACCAGGGCAAGATCGCCGAGATGAAGACCGGCGAGGGCAAGACGTTCGTCCCGACCCTGGCCGCGGTCCTGAACGCGCTCACCGGGCGGGGCGTGCACGTCGTCACGGTCAACGACTACCTGGCCCGGCGCGACCCGCAGTGGATGGGCCCGGTCTACCACTTCCTGGGGATCAGCGTCGGGATGATCACCCACGACGCCTCGTACCTGTTCGAGCCGGGCTACCCGACCTCCGACGAGCGCCTGGTCAACCTTCGCCCGTGCACCCGCCAGGAGGCCTACGCCGCCGACGTCACGTACGGCACGAACAACGAGTTCGGGTTCGACTACCTGCGCGACAACATGGTCACCGAGCTCGACCAGCGGGTCCAGCGCGAGCGCTACTTCGCGATCGTCGACGAGGTCGACAACATCCTGATCGACGAGGCGCGGACGCCGCTGATCATCAGCGGCCAGGCCGAGGAGTCGGCCGACATGTACTACACGTTTGCCCGCCTCGTCCCCCGCCTCCAGCCCCGTCCCGAGGGCGCCGAGGAGGGCGGCGACTACTTCATCGACCTCAAGGACCGGGCCGTCTCGCCCACCGAGGAGGGCGTGGCCAAGATGGAGCAGTGGCTCGGCGTCAAGAACCTCTACGACGCCGACCCGACCCTCGCCCGCCACTTCGAGCAGGCGCTGCGCGCCCACGCGCTCTACAAGCGCGATCGCGACTACATCGTCAAGGACGGCGAGATCGTGATCGTCGACGAGTTCACCGGTCGCCAGATGCCCGGCCGGCGCTGGAGCGAGGGGCTCCACCAGGCGATCGAGGCGAAGGAGGGCCTGCGCGTCCAGCGCGAGTCGGTGACCCTGGCCACGATCACGTTCCAGAACTACTTCCGGCTGTACGACAAGCTGGCCGGGATGACCGGCACGGCGATGACCGAGGCCGAGGAATTCCACAAGATCTACGGCCTCGAGGTCGTCGCGATCCCGACCCACCGGCCGATGATCCGGGAGGACTACCCGGACCTCGTCTACCGCAACGAGAAGGGCAAGTTCGAGGCGGTGATCGACGAGATCGTCGAGATGCAGCAGGCCGGGCGGCCGGTCCTCGTGGGTACCGTCTCGGTCGAGAAGTCCGAGCTCCTGTCCGAGATGCTCAAGCGACGCGGGATCAGGCACGAGGTCCTGAACGCGAAGTTCCACGAGAAGGAGGCCCAGATCGTCGCCCAGGCCGGGCGAACGGGGGCGGTGACGATCGCCACGAACATGGCCGGCCGGGGGACGGACATCCTCCTCGGCGGCAACCCGGCCGGGCTCGCCTCGGAAATCCTCCACCGCCGGGGCCTGAACCCGGCCGAGGTCGACCGGGCAACGTACGAGGAGGCCCTCGCCGAGGCGAAGCGGATCTGCGACGAGGACCACGAGCGGGTCGTCGCGGCCGGCGGGCTGCACATCATCGGCACCGAGCGCCACGAGTCGCGCCGGATCGACAACCAGCTCCGGGGCCGGGCCGGCCGCCAGGGCGACCCGGGCTCGTCGCGCTTCTACCTCTCGCTCGAGGACGACCTGATGAAGCGCTTCGCCTCCGAGCGGGTCGCGAGCCTGATGGAGCGGATGGGCCTCGAGGACGACGTGGCGATCGAATCGCGCCTCGTGAGCAAGACGATCGAGAGCGCCCAGTCGCGGGTCGAGGGCTTCAACTTCGACCTGCGCAAGCGGGTCGTCGAATTCGATGACGTGATCAACAAGCAGCGCGAGACGATCTACGCCGAGCGTGACAAGGTCCTGCGCAACGAGGACCTGACCGAGACCGTGCGGACCTTCCTCGACAACGAGGTCGACGCCCTGCTCGACCAGTACTGCTCGGACCCGACGCCGGATGAGTGGAACATCGCCGGCCTCTCGAACGCCCTCCACGCGATGGGCCTCGACGGCCCGGGCACGAGCGAGGACGAGCTCTGGGAAGTCGGCGGGCGCGAGGCGCTCGCCGGCCACCTGCGCGAGCTCGTCGATGCCCGCCTCGAGGCGAAGGAGGCCGAGTTCGGTGACGACTGGCCGCTGATCGCCCGGCTCGTCCTGCTGCGCACGATCGACAGCCTGTGGGTCGAGCACCTGACCGAGCTGGACGACATGCGCCGGGGGATCGGCCTCCGCGGCTACGCCCAGCAGGATCCGCTGAACGAGTTCCGCAAGGAGGCGTTCGCGCTCTACGAGGAGCTCCGCTCCCTGATCCGGCACCACGTGGCGTCGACGATCTTTCGGGTGACGGTCGTCCGCCAGCCTCCGACCCAGCCGCTCGGGGTCCCGTCCGCCACGCGGACCGCGGCCGGGTCGGGCGGGGGCGGCTCGGTCCGGACGACGACCGGCGACGGACAGGCGGACGACGGGACGAGCGCCCGGCTGGCAGCCGGGATCGGGGCCGCGCGGGCCCTCGCCCGGGGTGGGGCATCCACCGGCCGTCCGGCCGGGGACGGCGGAGCCCCGGCGCGCAACCTCCCGGCCCCGCCCGCCGCGATGCGCCGGATGCAGGAATCGCTTGGCGACCAGCCGCTCGCCGCCGGGGCGGGGGGCGGCGTCCGCCAGGGCTACACGCCCTCCGGGCAGCGGATCGGGCGGAACGATCCGTGCTGGTGCGGCTCGGGCCAGAAGTACAAGAAGTGCCACGGGCGGTAGGCCCGGGCAGAGCCACCGCCAGGCCCGGAGGGCCGCGAGAGGGGCGGCGTGCGACCCTCGGACGTCCCGACCGGGGGAATACCCGCCCCGCCGGCGGATCGGCCGGATTCCGGGCCCCGAATCCTCCTCCGACCTATTGGCTGATCGGCCGGGAGCCCGTATACTGGCCGAAACCCTCGTGCCCGGGGAGCGCTCGGATCCGCCGCCGTCCCCTGGGCCACGTCCCCGAGCCACGCCCTTCGACTCTTCCCGCGTGCACCGAAGAGAGGAACTCGTGAAGCAGGCCGAGGATGCATCGTTCATCGATCTGATCGCCTGCGAGCGCGACTGCCGCTCGTGCAGCTATGCCGCAGCCCTCGACTGCGACGGCAACTGCGGCGTCTGCCCGCACAACGGCTACTGTCCCTGCGTGAACCCCGTCGTCGCCCGGAGCAAGAGCGCCCTGCGCCTGATCGAGCTCCGTCCGCTCCTCCTGCAAGACCTCCAGGTCCGGAACTAGGTGGAACCCGCCGCCATCCGCGATCTTGCAGAGCGGATCCGGTCGACCTCGGGGCGTCTTTGACCTCCCCGCCAGGGAAGCCCGCCTCGCCGAACTCGAAGCCCGGACCGGCCAGCCCGGATTCTGGGACGACCAGCGGACCGCCCAGCGCGTCCTGCGCGAGGCCGACAGCCTGCGCACCGAGATCGCCCGCTGGCGCGATCTCACGAAGCGCGCCGACGACCTGGCCGAGCTGATCCCGCTCGTCGAGGAGGCGAACGACCCCGAGCTCGCCGCCGAGCTGGAGCGGGACGCACAGGCGCTCGCGGCCGAGTTCGAGCGCGAGCGGACCCAGCTCCTCTTCTCGGGCCCCTACGACGAGCGCGGCGCGCTGCTCAGCATCAGCGCCGGGGCCGGCGGTACCGAGGCGACCGACTGGGCCGAGATGCTCCTGCGGATGTACCTCCGATGGGCCGAGCGACACCGCTTCGGGAGCGAGATCCTCGACCGGACCGAGGGCGAGGAGACCGGCCTGAAGAGCGTGACCGTGGCGATCGAGGGCCGCTACGCATACGGCTACCTGCGCGCCGAGCGGGGTGTCCATCGCCTCGTCCGGATCAGCCCGTACGACTCGCAGAAGCGACGCCAGACGACGTTCGCCCTGGTCGAGGTCCTGCCCGAGGTCGAGGTCGACGACTCCGAGATCGAGCTGAACTGGGACGAGATCAGGGTCGACACGTTCCGCTCGCAGGGCGCGGGAGGCCAGAACGTCCAGAAGACCGAGACGGCGATCCGGCTCACCCACCTGCCGACCGGGATCGTCGCCCAGAGCCAGAACGAGCGCTCGCAGGCCCAGAACCGCGAGACCGCGATCAAGGTCCTCAAGGCCCGGCTGCTCGAGCGTCGACTCGAGGAGCAGGAGGCCGAGCTGCGCCGGCTGAAGGGCGAGCATGTCGTGGCCGGCTGGGGCAACCAGATCCGGAGCTATGTCCTCCACCCCTACCAGATGGTCAAGGACCTGCGCACGGGCTACGAGACCTCGAACACGGCGGCCGTCCTCGACGGCGACCTCGACGCGTTCATGCAGGCCGAGCTCGAGCGGGAGGCGATCGGGGCCCCTGTCGCCGGCGGCGACGAGCCGGCCTGATGGGGCGGCCACATCCGGCGGAGGCGGGCAGGCCGGGCGACGGAGGCGGGCCGCACGGCCCGGTCGTCCCGTCGGTCCGGCGGGTCGATCGGCGCCCGGTCGGCGATCGGGGCGAGCTCATCGTCAGGCCCGGTCGGCCCGAGGAGATCCCGGCCTGCGCCGAGATCTGGGCGGCCGCGATGTCGGACCTCCAGGTGCGCCTGAACCAGCCGGCCGTGAAGGGCGACCTGGCGCCGCTCGAGCGGCTCCTGGCCCACCTTCGCGAGACCGATCCGGAGCGCTTCCGGGTCGCGGTCCGGGTCGGGACGGGAGCCGGAACGGGGCGCGGCGCGGCCGAGGGGCGCGGCGCGGCCGAGGGGCGTGGCGCGGCCGAGGGGCGTGGCGCGGCCGAGGGGCCAGGCCTGCCCGGCGACGAGCCCGGGGCCCGCGCGCAGGAGCGGCTCGCGGCCTTCGTGTCGGCCACGATCCGGGGCGACGTCTGGTTCCTGGCGATGCTCTTCGTCCGCCCCGAGGAACAGGCGGCCGGCCTTGGGCGGACCCTGCTCCGGCAGGTCCTCCCCGACCTGGCACGGCCGAGGCCGGCCGGGACGCTCCCCGACCAGGGCGGCGAGGGCGCGGGCGCCCGGCCGCCGTCGGTCCTGGCCACGGTGACCGACAGCATCCAGCCGATCTCGAATGCGCTCTATGCCCGCCACGGGATCGTGCCCCGCCTGCCGCTCTTCCACTTCGTCGGCCGCCCCGCCCGTCCGGCGGCCCTGCCGCCGCTCCCGGCCGGGCTCGGCGCCGTTCCGTTCGAGGCCCTCGCCGCCGGCCCGCCCGACGGACCGGGCCACCGCGAGCTCGTCGCCGCCGTCGACCGGATCGACCGGGTCCTCCTCGGCTACAGCCATCCCCAGGATCACCGGTTCCTGCGCCGCGACGGCCGGATCGGCTACCTGTACCACGGCCCCGACGGCATCCCGCTCGGCTACGGCTACACCTCGCCGGTCGGACGGCTCGGCCCGGTCGCGGTCCTCGACGAGGCGCTCCTCGCCCCGGTCGTCGGCCACCTGCTGACGGCCCTCCTGCCGCGGGGCGCGAGCAGCCTGTGGGTCCCGGGCGCCGCCGGTCCCACGTTCCGGGCCCTGCTCGAGGCCGGGCTGCGGATCGAGGACTTCCCGGCGCTCCTCGGCTGGAGCCGGCCGTTCGGCTCGTTCGAGCGCTACCTGCCGACCTCGCTCGGCCTGCTCTGACCCACGACCGGCTCGCGGGATCGCGCCGGGTCCGCCGGCGCGCCGAAGGACCACGCGGCCCCCGACCGTCGCCCGTTTTCCGGTGGTGGTAGCCTGTTGGCACTCGTGGCTCCACCTGCAGTGCCCGCGGCGGGAGTCGACCGATGGAACCGGGACCGATCGCCCCGGACAACCTCACCGCGGAGCTGATCGCTTGAGCATCGCCCCCAGCTGGCTCGCCGCGCGCCCCCTCCGCCGCCTCGTCGGGCGGGCCCGGGACGAGGCCGCCGCCGAGCACGCGGTCGTCGTCCTCCACGACGTCACGAAGCGCTACCCGAACGGCAAGGTCGCCCTGCGCGAGGTTGACCTGGTGATCCCGGAGGGCGACTTCGTCTTCCTCGTCGGACCCTCCGGGGCTGGCAAGTCGACCCTGATCCGCCTCCTGATCCGCGACGAGCTGCCGACCGGCGGGCGCGTCATCCTCGACGGGCGCGACCTCGCCCGCCTCCCCCGGCGCGACGTGCCGAAGCTGCGCCGGCGGATCGGCGTCGTCTTCCAGGACTTCAAGCTGCTCCAGTCGAAGACCGTGCGCGAGAACGTCGCCTTCGCGCTCGAGGTGACCGGCACGCCCCGGCGCCGGATCGGACCTGCGGTCGAGCGCGTGCTCGCCCTCGTCGGGCTGACCGGGCAGGTCGATCACTTCCCCTGGCAGCTCTCGGGCGGCGAGCAGCAGCGGACCGCGATCGCGCGGGCGCTCGTCCACGACCCGCGCCTGATCATCGCCGACGAACCGACCGGCAACCTCGATCCGCTGATCAGCTGGGAGATCCTCCAGCTCCTGCTCCGGATCAACGCCCTCGGGGTGACGGTCCTGATGGCCACCCACAACGCGGACGTCGTGACCGCCCTGCGCCGGCGGGTCGTCGCCCTCGAGGAGGGGCGGGTCGTGCGCGACGAGCTCGGCGGCGCCTACCACCGTGCGGACTGAGGTGACCGGCATCGTCGGCCGTGGCCGCAACGCCGAGGCCGCGCGGACGGAGCGGGTCGAGCGGAGGCGGCGGTGATCGGCTTCGTCCTGTTCAGCCTCCGACGGGCCTGGGAGGGCTTCTGGCGGAACGCGGTCATGAGCCTCGCCGCCACGGCCACGATGGTCCTGATGCTCGTCCTGCTGGCCACGTTCTGGGTCGTCCTGAGCGGCCTGAACGCAGGGCTCCAGTTCGTTGAGCAGAAGGTCGAGATCGTGGCGGACCTCCAGCCGAGGGCATCGGCCAGCGAGATCGGGGCCCTCCAGGCGGAGATCTCGGCCAAGCCGGAGGTTGCCTCGGTCAGCTACGTCTCGGCCGACGAGGCCCTCGCCCGGTTCCGCGCCCGCCTCGCCGAGCAGGGTCGGGAGGACCTGACGAGCTACCTCGAGTACAACCCGCTGCCG
>Ga0272446_1002010_pt1 | contig 28565 bp, 27 predicted proteins | sample YNPCB0061_FD_194587 | JGI IMG/M metagenome (GOLD analysis project Ga0272446, IMG submission 194587) | Hot spring microbial mat communities from Yellowstone National Park, WY, United States - YNP-CB-006-1 | ecosystem: Environmental > Aquatic > Thermal springs > Hot (42-90C) > Sediment | place...
ATTGAAGGTTGCAAGTGGGTTCCTAATTCTTGTACCGGGCAGTAATTGAGCGGGAAGGATTGACCGCATTGCAAACAGGTCAGATAGTGCTGATCGGGCGTAACGAGACTGTAAAGCGCTTCGCCGTTTGCCCCCATCCGACTTTTGATCAATCCATACAATTTCAACGTTTCTAATGCCCGATACACAGTTGCCAGCCCGATCGCTTGTCGTTGGCGCAGCAGACTATACAACTTCTGAGCGGAAAGGGTGTCCGCTTGCTGGCGCAGCACATCCAGCACCACTTGCTGGTTGCGAGTCAAGCGGGGTGAATGGGTTGCACTTTCTTGAGTTGAAGAGTCACTTTTCACGGCGAGTGCTGTAGAATGAGCCAATGATAATCATTCTCATCATACTGTAAGCCTGGCTGAAACTTCAACGCTTGCATCTCAAACGCCGCTAACAGAAATCGACCCTGCCGATTCTGGGCACTCGGCAAAATCCACTGTGTCGGTTATCGTGCATCGTCCCCGTCGGTTGCGGCGAACTGAAACCCTGCGGCGGATGGTGCGAGAACATAACTTGCGCGTAGAAGACTTGATCTACCCGTTGTTTGTCATGGAAGGAGAGGAACAACGGGAGGAAGTCCCATCTATGCCCAGTTGCTACCGTTACACGCTGGATCTGTTGCTCGATGAGGTGAAGCAGGCATATGAGCTAGGAATTGGCGCGATCGCTCTATTTCCCCTGATTCCCTATGAGCAGAAGGATAATGCGGGGACTGAGAGCTACAGTCCCGATGGCTTAATTCCTCGCGCGGTGTGAGCGATTAAACAAGCTGTTTCTGATGTCCTGGTCATCACCGATGTTGCCCTTGATCCCTACAGCAGCGAAGGGCATGACGGCATTGTGCAGGATAGCAAAATTCTCAACGATGAAACGGTTGCTGTGCTGGTGAAACAGGCATTGGTACAGGCAGAAGCCGGAGCCGATTTTGTGGCTCCTTCAGACATGATGGATGGTCGCGTCGGAGCGATTCGCAAAGCGCTGGATGCGGAAGGCTGGATCAACGTGGGCATTCTCGCCTACTCCGCCAAATATGCCTCTGCTTACTGTGGTCTGTTTCGGGATGTCCTGGATTCAGCACCTAAGTTTGGTGACAAAAAGACCTATCAAATGGATGCCGCCAATGCGAGAGAAGCCATTAAGGAAGTGGCTCTCGATATTGCTGAAGGGGCAGACATTATCATGGTTAAACCGGCGCTGGCGTATCTGGATATTATTTGCCAATGGCAATTGCGCGGGGTATTTCAGTCTCTACTCATCGCACGGCTTTTATTGTGCTGTTGTCACTGGTAGTAGGAGTGTCGATTAAGGCGATCGGGGTGTTGCTCGTCAGTGCCTTTGTGGTGATTCCTGCCTGTGCCGCCCGACTGCTGAGCCGGACATTCACAAATTACGTGGTGCTATCTACAGGGTTAGGAGCCTTGAGTGCGGTGGTTGGCATGGTCGTTTCCGCCGCATTTAATTTGCCATCGGGTCCGAGTATTGTGGCAACCCAGTTGGCAATTTTTTTGACGGCAATGGGGCTACCTCGCCTCTTGCAAAACTGGAGTACTCTGCCTGTAAACCGTTGAACAACAGTTTGGATAAAAGTTTGACAGCCCGTCATTTGACAATTCTATTTTCTGCGGATATGAAGCTTGAACGAGGATTTCGCTGATTTTGCTGGAATCTATACAAATCCTTAAATATTGACTTATTCATTGCATATTGAGGTGATCCGAATGAAAAAAGTGCATCTTGGTTTTGCGATTGGCGCACTCAGCCTCTTAGGAACAGTGCTGTCACCTTCTCTCAACCTTTTTCCGATGGCCTATGCTCAACATCAGATGCCATCACCACGATCATCAACGAGTGGACAGGGACAAACCATCGTCGTGCATCTGAATCATGGGACTGATGACCTGCATGCTGCCTTTATGGCACTGAAATTAGGGACAAACCTGCAAAAGCGGGGTGCCCAGGTGGTGCTGGTTTTGACTCTGGAAGGAGTGCGGATTGCGGACAAAAATCAACCCTTAAATTTGCGGTGGGGCAGTAGCCCAATGACGCTAGCCCAACTGTATGATGAATTTGTGGCAGCAGGGGGCAAGGTGATGGTCTGTCCAGCTTGTGCAGAAGCCGCAGGGATAACAGCGAGCAATTTGCGATCGGGCGCTCAATTGGCAAAAGAGAATCAGGATATCCCCAGTTTGATTTTGGCAGCAGATAAGATCATCGACTTCTGATTGGTTCTTATCTGGGGTGAAATAGCAAGGGATGAGACTTGCATCTTTTGCTGAATGGTGGGAATGCCTTAAGTCAAGACGTGTGTTTGAGAATCGGTGGTATTATTGAGCATGGCCGCCGCGCATCCTACGAATAAATGCGAAGCGTCATTCGTTAGTTAGCGGCGATCATGTATGGTAGTGATAGCCAAGTAGGGCACTATTACCAACCAGATATACCCACCAGATAAGTTCTGGGATACTGGGTAGATACAAGACCTGCTTGGTAAGGTGCTACCAACCCTGTAAGTCCTGTCATCACCCGATTGGTAGATGTAGGGAACAGGCGAAAACGAAATCATAACCCTTAGGCAGAAATGAACTAGGGTACTGCAAGGCAAAAGTTCCTAGCAGTAGGCGAGAACGCCGTACCCTCTCTGATAACAGGATAGGGAGAAGCTACGATTTTATTGCACAGCAATGAATCGCTAGTTGCGTTCAAGGATTCGGTTTTGGTGGGGAACAGCCACCAGACGTAAGGGGGAAAGAGCAGTGTAAATCTGCCGCTGTCCCGCAACTGTGATAAGAGATTCATCTCTTTCAGTCAGGATGCCCGCCGAATGTGACAGCTTGTTTTGATTGAGAAGTCTGCGAGGTACAGATGAGCAGGAAAAACCATCAATGGTTCAGCCTTGTGATGATGGCGGGGCTGAGTTGTTACTTAGTTGTTGGATCGCCCACGCCTGCCTATGCCATGCATATTATGGAAGGGTTTCTGCCGGTCGGCTGGGCTGTTTTCTGGTGGATCGTGTATTTGCCATTTCTGTTCTGGGGGCTGCGATCGCTCACTCACATCACCCGTCAGCATCCTGAAACCAAACTATTGCTGGCTTTGGCAGGCGCATTCACTTTTGTTCTCTCTGCCTTAAAAATTCCCTCGGTGACAGGCAGTTGTTCTCACCCAACCGGCACAGGTTTGGGAGCCGTGTTATTTGGGCCAGGGGTGATGTCGGTGTTGGGTGGCTTGGTCTTGCTATTTCAGGCTTTACTGCTAGCGCATGGCGGCCTTACAACCTTGGGTGCCAATGCCGTGTCAATGGCGGTAGTGGGGCCTTGGATCGCCTATGGCATTTATCAACTGGTGATGCGTATAAGCTCTAGACAAACCCTAGCCGTCTTTTTAGCGGCTGCGCTAGCCGATCTATTGACCTATGTGCTGACCTCCTTACAGTTGGCCGTGGCCTTTCCCGCAGCCACGGGTGGAGTGTTGGCAGCCTTTGCTAAGTTTGCTAGCATTTTTGCCCTAACGCAAATTCCCTTAGCGATCGCTGAAGGTCTCTTGACGGTGATGGTTTGGAACTGGTTGCAAACCTACAACCGAGAAGAATTGCAAATCCTGAATTTGATCAAGCAGGAGTCATAACCAATGAGCCGAAAAAATCAACGTTGGAACAATTGGGTATTGGTTGTGGCGGTAGTGGTGCTGGCGATCGCCCCACTATTGCTGGCGCGCAAAGCCGAGTTTAGCGGTGCTGACGCTGAAGCAGAAGCCGCAATTCAGGAGGTTAGCCCAAGCTATCAGCCCTGGTTTAATCCAGTCTTTGAACCAGCCAGTGGCGAAATTGAATCACTGTTCTTTGCCGTCCAAGCGGCACTAGGAGCAGGAGTCATCGGCTATGTTCTTGGGCTATATCGAAGCAGGCACGAGCGACAGGCATCCCAACACCACCCAGAAGTGAGCCAGTCTCCAGAATTTAAGGATTATTAGTTGGCTCAATGCATCATCATCTCGATGCCTATGCCTACACCAACCGTCTCCGACCCTTACCGCCCCAACAGAAGCTGATCTTTGCTCTGGTCGTGCTGGCGATCGCCCTGATCGCCCATCCTGCCACTCAGGGAGTAATTTTTATCTGGCTCAGCGTATGGACAGTTGGCTATGCTCGAACCCCTTTCAGGGTCTATAGATCGGTACTGGTCGTGATGCTGCTCTTTCTATTGACCAGCGTTCCAGCATTGGTGTTGGAGATTGTCCCGGTGGAGCAACGCGCTCTGACCCAGATGAATTCGTTTGGGGGGCTGGTAGTGGGGAATTGGTATGGTTTTATCAGTCAATCGGGCTTAGTACAGGCGATCGAAGTGGGGGTGCGATCGATTGCCTGTACTTCCTGTCTGTTATTCATTCTATTCACCATTCCATTCGCAGAATTGTTGTCAGTCTTGCGTCAGTGTCGTATCCCTACTGTACTAATTGATCTGTTGCTACTAATGTATCGATTCATCTTTCTGTTTCTCGATGTTTTAACGCAACTTCAACTGGCACAACGGGCCCGCGGTGGTTATCGCACCCGCCAGCGGTGGATGCACAGCACAGGACTATTAGTTAGTCAATTGATGGTGCGATCGCTGCAACACTATCATCGCTTTTCTCTTGCTCTCGCTTCCCGTGGTTTTAACGGCAACTTTCAAGTCTACTCTAATCCATCTTATCGTTACTCCAGACGCTATGCGATCGAATCTCTCATTGGATGTGCCGTATTAGTATTTTTAGAATTTAGAATTTAGACGCTTATTTACCTATCGATTCTTTCACGCTCTCCATGCCCTCAGTCCTACTGGAATTTCAAGCCGTTTCCTACCGCTATCCCAGTGCGGCTCAACCTGCAATTCAGAACCTCAACCTATCAATTTTTGCAGGTCAAAAGACTGCCATTCTCGGACACAACGGCTGTGGCAAATCAACCTTGCTTTTGCTGGCAGATGGGTTATACCGTTGTAGTTCTGGTGTGATTTCTTGGAAAGGAGAACCTCTCCGCTATCATGCACCTGCGCTGAACCAATGGCGACAACGGATTGGTCTAGCATTTCAAGATCCAGAACAGCAACTGGTTGCGGCAACCGTTGCTGAAGACATTTCCTACGGACTCTGCAATTTGTTATTGTCCAGAGCCGAAGTTGCCCAACGCCTTCATCAAACCCTGCACGACTTTTTCCTCCAGGATCTCGCCGATCGCCCTCTTCACCACCTCAGCTTAGGGCAAAAGCGACGGGTGGCACTGGCAGGTGTGATGGCATTACAACCAGAATTGCTGTTGCTGGATGAACCCACTGCCTATCTGGATCGGCGGCAAACTCGCCATTTATTGGCAGAACTCGATCGCATCCATACCAGCGGCACGACAATTGTGATGGCAACCCACGACCTTGATCTTGCTTATGCTTGGGCAGATTGGGTGATTGTGCTGCATGAAGGACAATTGGTGTTATCCGAACCGGCACAGCAGGTTTTCACACAGGTCGATATCTTAAACCAGTTGCAACTGGGGATGCCCAATCTGCTGGAATGCTGGTACGCACTCCCGGCAACTTGGCGCGATCGCCACTCTCCCCCTAAAACGATCGCAGAGTTGCGCTCTTACTGGCTCAATCACTTACCCAGATAACATTGATGGCAGCAAGCAAATGGCTGAATCTGATATCACTCCCGAAATTCTTCAGACGATCGAGATTCTGGAAGCCTTGGAAACCTTGCTGGACAAGGCTCTCAGTGCTGAAATCGAGGATATTTTGCAGGAAGCCTGGATTAAGGTGAGTGAAACCTTCCCAGATGATTTCAAAGAGGCTACGCGGGAAGATGCCGGAGCGGAAGGACTACGGCGCTATATCCGCATCAAGGCATTTTTTGAGAATCCCACCGAGAATTCCGTCAGCCCGAAAGAATTAGAGGCATATTACCGCAATCGTGAACCCGTGGATGAAGATTCAGCAGAGTTTTTCTTTCCAGAGTGAGGGGCGATTCTCCTGCGGAGACACCTTGTGAATGCAACTGCTGATCCAATGGAGCTAAAGTCTTACAGTTCATGGTTGGTTGTTTGCGAGATAATCAAGAATGCCCTGCACGATCGCCCGTGCCATTTGGGTGCGAGTGGCTGGATCGCTGAGTCGTATTGCATCCTCTTGACCCGTCACAAAGCCAACCTCTACCAGCACCGCAGGCATCGCAGTACGAACCAGAACATAAAAGCGAGCACGTTTCACACCGCGATCGCGCATTCCGGTATTTGCCAACAGGTGTTGCTGAATATGTTCTGCCAGTCGTTGTCCCTCTCTGTTACCCGCAACATGAAAAGTTTCAATCCCGTTTACCTCTGGACGGCTCATGCTGATGGCATTGGCATGAATACTGACGAAAAGGGTGGCACGAGCACGGTTCGCAATCTCTACACGCGGTTGTAAGCCCAAATCCATATCGGTTTGTCGGGTCAGAATTGCCTGGATTCCCTGATTCTCCAGCAAACTAGCGACTTGTAAACTGATGTCTAAGACAATATCTTTTTCGTAAATCCCGCCAATGCCAACGGCACCAGGGTCAGAACCACCATGCCCTGGATCGACGACTACAATTGGGCCCTGCTGGGGTAGAAGATTGGTTGGTTGGGGGGAAGGAACTGGGACTGTTGGTACAAACTCCATCCCTTCTGGGACTGAGTGGTTGGGAGCAGTCATCGTCTCACCAGCAGGCGATGAAGGGGATGGTTGAGCAATGACCACAGCGGCTTGCAGCCAGATCAGTCCAAACAAGCCAACGAATTGCCAATGAAATTTCACGAATTTGAAGTCCAAAAAACTGGAGAGCCGAGTTTTTGCGTTTGGCTAAGTGATTATAATATGAGAATGATTATCATTCATATCGATTATGATCCGTTCTGTTCTTCAGTCCCCTTCTGCCCAAACCAGCGCTGAAATGTTGCGGCGGCTTCGTCATACCTGTGCCCATGTGCTGGCAATGGCAGTGCAGACATTGTTTCCAGAGACCAAAGTGACAATTGGACCCTGGACAGAGACTGGGTTCTACTATGACTTTGACCGTCAAACTCCCTTTACCCCGGATGATCTGACCCAAATCGAAGCCGAGATGCGGCGCATCATCAACGCTAACTTGCCGATTATTCGAGAAGTGGTCGATCGCGAGCAAATTCGGGCAGAAATAGAGCAGCTCCACGAACCCTACAAGCTGGAAATTCTCGACAGCATCCCTGCGGATGAACCGATTACGCGCTACTTTATTGGCTGTGCAGATACCCTGCAAGGCGTATCAGAGGCTTCCCTATTTCACATCAACGCCGACACCGTTATCCCCAAAACCAGCGGTCAGGGCTGCTGGTGGGACTTGTGTGCGGGACCGCATCTCAACTACACGGGTGAAATTAACCCCAATGCCTTTGCCCTGGAGAGTGTAGCGGGAGTCTATTGGCGAGGGGATGAAACCAAGCCGCAGTTGCAGCGGATCTACGGCACCGCCTGGGAGACTCCAGAACAGCTACAGGCATATCTCACCCAAAAAGAAGAAGCCAAACGCCGCGACCATCGCAAATTGGGACAAGAACTCGATTTATTTAGTATCCAGGAGGATGCCGGCGGGGGACTGGTCTTCTGGCATCCCAAAGGGGCGCGGATGCGGCTCTTGATTGAAGACTATTGGCGCAAAGCGCATCTGGATGCAGGGTACGAACTACTCTACACGCCGCATATTGCCAATCTTGATCTCTGGAAAACCTCCGGTCACTTCGATTTCTACCGTGAGAATATGTTTGACCAGATGGAGATTGAGACGCAGCAGTACCAGCTAAAACCGATGAACTGCCCGTTTCATGTGCTGATCTATCAAAGCCATTTGCATTCTTACCGGGAACTGCCGATTCGCTGGGCAGAGTTGGGCACCGTCTATCGCTACGAGCGATCGGGTGTATTACATGGTTTGATGCGAGTGCGCGGCTTTACCCAAGATGATGCTCATATTTTTTGCCTGCCCGAACAGGTGGCAGATGAGATTTTGGAGGTGTTGAACTTAACCGAGCAGATTCTCTCTGACTTTGGTTTCACAGAGTATGAGGTCTATCTTTCCACTCGTCCTGAAAAGTCTGTGGGTACAGATGCGATTTGGGAATTAGCCACAGATGCCCTGGTTCGAGCCTTAGATGCAAAAGGTTGGGACTATGTGACGGATAAAGGCGGCGGTGCGTTTTATGGTCCCAAAATCGATATCAAGATCAAAGATGCGATCGCCCGTCAATGGCAATGTTCCACCATTCAAGTAGATTTTAACTTACCCGAACGCTTCGGCATGGAATATGTCGCTGCTAATGGTTCGCGCCAGCGTCCGATTATGATTCACCGCGCTATCTTTGGCTCACTCGAACGTTTTTTTGGCATTTTGGTGGAAAACTATGCGGGGGATTTTCCCCTCTGGTTGGCTCCAGTCCAGGTGCGAGTGTTGCCTGTGAGTGATGATCAACAAGCGTATGCCACTGCGATCGCCCTGCAACTCAAACAACTGGGCTATCGGGTTGAAGTCGATTCCAGTGGAGAGCGTTTGGGTAAACAAATCCGCACCGCAGAACTAGAAAAGATTCCTGTCGTTGCGGTTGTTGGCAAGCGGGAAGTGGAAACTCAGACCTTGAGTGTGCGAACCCGTCAGGCAGGAGAAATCGGCTCATTGACGCTCTCCGAACTTCAGGAAAAGATGCAGCACGCCATTAGCAACAAGCAATCAATTTAAACCAGGATCAACCAGGAGTCTCTATGAAAGTTGCCTACGTTTTTGCCTATCCTCGCGGGGGTACTTACAAGCTAGGACAGATGATTCTGCCCCAGTTGGAACTCGGTGTCCATGGGGTTGAAGTGGTCGGCATGTTCTTCTTCGATGACAACTGTTTTGTGCTGCGAACGGGCGATCCGATCGGTGAACGATTAGCCAAGGTGGCGAAAGAACAGAACATTCTGTTAATGATGTGTGATTTGTGTGCTCTAGAACGCAACCTAGCAGAGGGAGAACCGCGCTGGTGCAATCCTGATGGAAGCGGACGCAAAGAGCCAGGGCAGTGCAGGGTAAAAGATGTCGTCGAAGGAGTAACCGTTGGCTGCTTCCCCGATTTATACACGGCATTGAGCAGTAATCCTCCTGATCAAGTTATTACTTTATGAACAGCGTCAAGATGTTTCAGAGCGAGAATCCCTCCCCGATCATGAAGCCCTGCGAATCGACGACGAGATGTCGCTTACGCCCCTTAACCTGCTTGCCACCATCAAAGCCGTACACCTCCCCCTTTTTTCCGTGGTCTTGACGGATTGGGAATCCGCTATCGCCACGCTAGAGTCTTCCTCTCGGCCCATCTCCCGCCTCAGTTGGTGTCGTAACGTAGCATGGAGGGCTGGCCAAATGCCTTTACGTTGCCACTTCTGAAAATACTTGGAGACCGTTGAGTGAGGTGGCAGGTCATGAGGCAGCATCTCCCATTGACAGCCCGTGCGTTGCACATAGAAGATGGCATTGAGCATCTCCCGTAAGTCCACCTCACGAGGATGTCCAAAGCCCTTGGGAGCCGGCAACTTAGGCTCCATCACAGCCCATTCTGCATCACTCATGTCACTGGGATAAAGTTGACGAGTCGGCTGGGCAACATTGGGCAGACGGCTCATCGTCAATAAGAGAATGCGGCGCTTTCACGATACAAACGTCGTGTCCTCGTATCCTACTTCTTGAGATTCTCTTGAGAAGTCAGCTCTTATAGCATCTGAATTACAAGCTTCTGGGCTATCTGCTCTTGGGATTATGCTTGATGCTGATGATAATCCCCAATGAAGGTGGCACAGTCTACGACAGGCTTGTTTGAACAGTATTCCTGACATTCCAGAAAACCTCCCAGAAAGTGGATTAATTCATATCACTGCGGATTCGATCAGATTTGGAGTTTGGATTATGCCAGATAACAGAATGTGCGGTATGTTAGAAACTTTTCTGGCGTATATTCTTCCTGATGCGAATGAAGTTTTATGGCAATTTTCCCAAGAGACTACTCAAGAAGCCAAGAAAAAAGGAGCACCTTTCAAAGATTCACATTACGATAAGGCAAATATTTACACTTTGGCTATCTTGGCAAAATCCACCAGGAAGGCAGTTGCACCAAGCAGTTATGGAGCGGATTTTTCATCCTCAATATCCGAAAGCCCAGAGCTTCATAAGTTGGTTCAAGACTCTTTACAATTTGCAATAGAGAAGATTGTGCATAGCTTTTACCCGGTAATCCTTCTTGATCTGCGACCCAACCGATAACTCAGCCGGCTAACTCCGGATTGGAGGGTGCTATTCTGCAAAAGGAACAGATAAGCACCCTAATCTCCAGAATCAACCCTCAAAAGGGATGGATAACACCATTAATATCTGATGTGCCAGTTGGAAGTGCGAAATGTGGGCTAGATTGGATCGAGCGCCGTTCTAAAGTGGGTTTCCTAACAAAATAAACGGTGCCCAATAGTAGGGTTTGGTGAATGTGGCTGGGCGGGGGGTAGATCGTTCATCTTCACTGGTGCCAACCACCCCAAGGCCCCTCACATGGGAGCGCTGAACTTCGCCACGCAAAAGTACGAGCTGAGCCTGGCGCAGGGCTTGGGCTTTGGTTGGCGGGGTCGGGGCACGGCTTGATAGCCCTTGGTAAAAGCGGTGCATCAATTGACTGGTACTGGCATCATCGACTGTCCAGAGAGAAGCAATAACGGCCTTTGCGCCAGAGTTCATAAAGGAGTAAGCCATCCCTGAAATTTCAATCCCATCTTGATTAGGGCCGCCGACTGCCGTTTCGCAGGCCGATAGCACGACCAGATGCACATTGACTAGATCCTGGAGAATGCGCACATTGGGAATGAACATTTTCTCATTTGTACCCATTACCAGGTAAGAATCTTGCGGACGACCGGGCACAAAGGCCCCATGGGTGGCAATATGGAGAATGCGATGGCCGGTGAGATGATCCCGCAGGGTACGAAAATCGAAGGCCTGATTGAGAAACTCTTTGCCAGGGTAAATTCCCTCTAGTGGGGTGGAGGCATTCTGCACAATCAGGCCCAGCTCAATTGGGACATAGGGCAAAGGATTGAGGCTGGCAAATTTGGAGGCACCCATAGCCAGTACCGGTGTTTTTTGAATTGGGGCAGGCAGGCGATCGCGCAAATCGGTCAATTCTCCCGACAGAATCGTGGAGGTCGTATAGGTTTCCACTAGGTATTGCCGACCATCAAACAGAGCACTGACAGGAATGTATCGGGTCATGCGATCAAGGGCAAACACCAGATTTTGAATCTTGCCCCGCTGCAACTCTGGTTCCAGGGGTTTGACCAGCCAGTCATAAAGCTGCCGCCCCGCCGCCTGGATCGCTGCAGTCGGCGCTGTGGGATCTTGCACCAATTGGCGAAACCGCTGCACAGCTAGACCAATCTCCTGGGAGCGAACAGGAATTTCTTCACTTTTGACAACGCCGCCAGGGGCCGCCCAAATCAGCCAGAGTCGATCTTCCAGCACCAGAGGATAGATCAAAAGCGTGCCCGGCTGAGATTCCACAATTTCGCGCAGTTTTGGCAGCCGGCGCGGGTCAAGAAAGGCATCATCTTCTGCTCGTCGCTGGCGGATTTCCTTCTCATAGGTATCGGTTTTGGTATTAAATTCCTCAATGAGCTTTTGCAACTGATCGTTTAATTGGCTAAGTTCAGCACAGTTGGTTTGCTTACATGCCTCAACTTTTTGACCAAAATCCACCAAGCTAAAGTAGCTGGTCATTACGGTTGTTTCCGCTGGAGTGGAAGCCAGCACTTCAGGTAAAGGGCCTGGTGAGGGCATTTCACCCATGGCAGCAAACAACTCTGTCTGTTTCATTGCCTCCATCACAGCTAACCCCTGGGTGAGTTGTCCCAGGCTAAACAGGTTGCCAGCTAGGGGACGATAAATAGGCGGAACCAGTTGTGCCCGATCGCCAATTTGCCAATCGCTTATAGGTAAAAGGTAGCTGCGACCAATCGCCTGTTTGAAAAAAACATTTCCCAGCTCGAACTTTTGTTGTTTGCTGAGCAAAACTCCGACATCGTAGAGGGTTAACATTTCGCCCAGGCGATCGCCCAATCGTCGCTGCCAGCCCAAAATTGACCGACAGGCCGCCATTCTTTGAGCAATGTTACCAACCGCGTTCCGACAAGAGAGATTTACCGATAACACCCCACCCGGCACCTGGAGATCGACATCGAGGGGAGAAAGGGGCGATCGCTGGGGCGGAGCTGGCAATTCGGGTTCGCGCTGTTGAGTAGAAGGCAGTGGCTCCCGTAGTAGCGGTGCCGTTGGCACAGTAGGAGCAGGCTCCGTCTGCGGCAGAGGCCTTGGAATCGGAGCAGTGGGTGAGGGCAGCGGATTCGTAGGTATTGTTGGCTGGTTTGGATTGATTTGGGCCAGAGTCACGCTGGCGCTCCCAACCCAAAGACTCAGTAACCCAATTCCTCGTCCACCGCGTCGAACAAGACCACTCAGAATTTTGATGGCGAATGATTTGGGCAGCATGGAGCAATCCCTCCGTAGGTTAAAAGTCGCACAGTCAGGGTTATACCAATCTTCACTCAAACTGGGGCTGATTCCGGGGTATGTTCACCAGGGTTGATGAATTGACCAGAGCCAGATAAGTTCCAGCATTTGGGCCTGGCTCTGCCTTAAACCAGGATTCGCTAGTAACCCCCCAGTCAGTCCCCCAGCGACTCGCTCCAGAGGGTTTGATTCAAGGATTGAGTGTAACAGCGCCATAGCAGGCAATGAAACTTGTTGCGGGATATTTCTGAGCCATCAGCCACGCCCACATCTGGTCACCGTAGGAAAAGTGCCACCACTCAGAGGGGTGGCGAGTAAAGCCCGCCTCAACCATGACCTGATTTAGTCGTGTGCGATGGTGATGGTAGGTTTGCTCAATGGGATCGGTTGCCTGGGCAAAGTGGTCAGGGTAGGAGCGCGAAGAGACTTCATCAATCGGCGACCCCATCGCGATCGCTTGCCCTTTGCCATCTACCAGGGTGACATCCAATGCTGCACCTGTGCTGTGGGGTGGAGGCGTGGCCGGGTTGAGACTGGGTAAGGCCCAAAATTCAAACACCTGTTCGTAGAGGGCCTTTCGTTGGGCGGGTTCGATCTGGGCGGGGTTAAGGCCCTGAGCCTGAGCCAGTTGGGCAAAGGTATAGTCCACCATATACTGCTGCACCGCAATCGGACGATAGGCATCAAACACCTGAATTTGCCAGTCTGGTTGTAAGGTTTGCAAATAGTGCTGCGCCTGTAGCAGGCGATCGCGCACGCCCTGACGCACCCAAAAGGGCGATTGCGCATCATAAGGGGCACCCACAGCTTTGTAGGGATGGGGTGTGACTAGGGCGATCGCCTCCGGAGACAATTCCACCAGCGGTTCATGACATTCTTGAATCGGGATCTGATAGTAAGGCTTTACAGGCATGGTGTAGATATCATCTTGAATTGTGGATTGGCGATTTTAGATGGTAGAAACTCGTAGGCTGGGTAAAGGGTACCAGGCTATACCCATCAGCAGAGCGATGGGCTTGATGGGCGCACTTTTTATTTTTCATTCCGCCTAGCAGCAGGGCTGACTAAACCTACCCCGACGTTGCTATCTCAACGAATCTCTACTCTTCAGAGATAGGCGGCTTCCTCGCAGGGGGCACCGGGTCATACCCCCCTGGGTTAAAGGGATGACACCGACAAATGCGCCCAGCGGCCAACCAACTGCCTTTGAGAATGCCATGGCGCTCAATCGCCGCGATCGCATAGGCCGAGCAGGTTGGCTGAAACCGGCACATCGGTGGCAGCAGGGGAGAAATAAAGGCGCGATAACCGTGAATGAAACTCAGCAGCAGGACTTTCATGGCCAATGAAAAAATAACCCTAACTATTTGAAGTTAGCAGCTAAAGCACTTATACTTGTAGATTGTGCTAGAAAGTTTTCACAGCATTAGAGGAAGTTCAATGTCGCGATATAGAGGTCCACGCCTGCGAATTGCACGTCGTTTGGGGGATTTGCCAGGATTAACCCGCAAGACGCCCAAACGAGCTTATCCCCCTGGGCAGCATGGTCAAGAGCGTAAGAAACGCTCAGAATATGCGATTCGACTTGAGGAAAAGCAAAAGCTACGATTTAACTATGGCATCACCGAGCGCCAATTGCTGAGCTACGTGCGCAAAGCACGTCGTAAAGCAGGCTCTACAGGGACAACGATTTTGCAATTACTGGAAATGCGGTTGGATAACACCATCTTTCGGATGGGGATGGCTCCCACAATTCCGGCTGCTCGCCAGTTAGTAAACCACGGGCATGTAACGGTCAATGGGCGAGTGCTGGATATTCCTAGCTATAACTGCCGCCCTGGTGATGTAATTGCAGTGCGCAATCGCGAGCAATCTCGCAAACTGGTTGAAAATAACCTGCAATATCCTGGTTTGGCTAACCTGCCCAGTCATCTTGAGTTTGATAAAAACAAGCTTGAAGGTAAGGTGAATGGGGTCATTGACCGAGAGTGGGTTGCCCTAAAGATTAATGAACTTCTGGTGGTTGAGTACTACTCTCGCCAGGCTTAAAGACAGGCTAAAACCCCTGATTACCGCGGCATTAACATTGAGAAGCCTTCTGGAACCGTCAGACCAGAAGGCTTTCTTTTGGGGAAGGCTGATTTTTGTGAACAATCGTGTGGTGTGGGCACTGGTTTTCTAAGGAGTGGAGTGCTAAAACACTGCCAATGAGTGAGTTTTAGCTGATGCAATATCCCCACGGCCAGGCGAACAAACCATGAAAAACGGTCAGGTCAAGATGCAAGACCAAAGTCTCTAACAACGATATCATCGAACAGAGACGGCGGGCAGCCTTGGACTGGCAGCATCAACGCGGTTTGAGTTTTTTACAATTGGGATGACGTGAGATTAAACGCTTGGGGTGTCTCAATCTGCCGATTCCTCCATTGGCAACGTTACCTCACAAAAGTCCATCGGTGGCGACGGCTTCCCTCAAAAAACGAGCGTAATTGGAAACCCGTCTTGAATTTTCCCGTGTCACCGTATTCTCATCCTGAGACTCTAAAAGTTTTCTGCACCACTAAGGGTTATCGGTTGGCATTCAAGGTTATTTGCGGCAGGTGTGGGCAACGATATAGCAGAGTGTCTTTGTCAGAGTGATATTTATCACCAACTTTGATGACGAGTGGCAGTGACGGGGTTGATCGAGGTGCAGACTCAGGAGCGATCGCCATCAGCTCTCTCGGTGCGAAGGTTCACAGGTTGTGAGCGGTATCTATCACCTGTTAAATCGGTGAGTGACGGCATGATTAAGACATCAGGCAACTAGCCAGCCCACAAACCTCACTCACAACTATAAGAGAATTGCCCCATGACACTTACATTCCTCGGACAACGATATCAAGCCACCACCACTGAAGTTGCTCACATTCCTACAACACAAACGGGTAAGTATCGCGGAGCCAACGTTACCTTCTCAGCGGGACAAATGACTGCATCTTTTAACCGACAACTGACCTATCGCGGTGTTGCTTACCTCCACTAATCGCTGTTTGACTTTTCTCCCAGGACACTGCTGACAACGTTTCCTCCCTGCGATCGCAGGGAGTTTTTTTTGCGCTGGTGGGGATATAGCGCTAAGCAAGCGTATTAGCCTGGATGATGCACCAACCGCTGAAACCTTGATGGCAGAAACACCTCAAAATACAGACTATTTTTTGGCAAATCGCTAGATTGGCTTCTTGGTATCGCCATAGTCACCAGACTTAGGACGGGGTGCAGGGGTTCCACCCCTGGCTGGGGGCGAAGCCCCCACATCCCCTTAAATCCAGTGGCCTAAGCAACCTGGCGACAGCTATAAGCCTTCCAGCAATTTTCCGAAATCATCATGAATCATGCAGGTCAGGCCAAAACCAAGTGCTCAAACGTCGATGCTGGGTAGGCTTTCTGACTCGCCATCACCACATTTCTCATAGTGACGAGTCGGGCAAAGCAGGGCAGGCATCTAAGAGGTGATAGCGTGGAAATCTCTGGCGGTGAGGATTTCATCGGTGAAAGAGGCCGCTTGCAGTATCCCATGGCCAATAGCCCTCCGGGCAGAGCACGGTCACTCCTTAAGCCACCAGTGCCGCTCAGGCGCTGAAGTATTTGGCCGCTGGGTGATACGCCACGATCGCCGTGGTAGATTGCTCTGGATACAGTTGCTCGCTTTCATCCATATACAGATTAATCCGCTGAGTTTCCAGCAAATCCAGTAGGGTGTACTGATCCTGAATATTAGGACAGGCCGGATAACCAAAGCTATAGCGCGACCCCTGATAGCGTTGGGCTAGCACATCCCGAATGTTGTCAGGGTCGCGATCGCTAATGCCTAGCTCTCGCCGGATACGGGCATGAACCCATTCGGCTAGGGCCTCGGCGAGTTGCACGGCTAACCCGTGGAAATAGAGGTAATCAGTGTATTGATTGGCCTCAAACAACTGGCGAGCATACTCTGTCGCAATTTCTCCCATAGTGACCGCCTGCATCGGAAAGACATCGACTCGTCCTAGTTCCTTGGGCGCATAGAAATCTGCAATGCAATAGCGGCGCAGAGATTTTTGCCGGGGGAAGTGAAATGTGGCAACTGGTTCCTGATTCGCTAAGGTGCCATTGATGGCGATCGCCGGGTCGTAGAGATAGAGGGCATTACCTTCTGCCTGACAGGGGAAGTAGCCATAGATAGCCTGGGGGCAGAGTAACTTCTTAGTGACGATTCGCTGTTTCCATTCCTCCAGGATAGGATAGACCTTCTCTTGCAAAAAAGCGTCGTATTCCTCCCGTGACTGCTCCCGTGGCTTGCGAAACTGCCACTGTCCAGCGATTAGCGCTTGCAAATCCAGGTACCAGAACACTTCTTCCCAGGGAATCTGGTCAGAATTGAGAATTTGGTTGCCCCAGAAGGGCGGAGTCGGACGGGAAATATCCACCGCGATCGCCTCTGAGCGTTGAGTATCCTCAATTGCGTGGGTTACCGATTCATTGCTTGAGGTTTGAGACTCATCCGCAGGCTGCCCCGGTTCCTCTGCCTGGGGGCTTCGCACTGAGAATTCAGCACTTTCGGCTTCATCCAAAAAGCCTTGCTCGTCATCCCACTGGCCCGCGGCCTTGGCGGGCATCAGCTTATCCATAAAATGGAGGTCAGAGAAAGCATCTTTGCCGTAGATGACGCGCCCCTTGTAGGTATTCTGGCAGTCTTCATAGACAAACTTAGGGGTAAGGGCAGCTCCCCCAAGAATGACCGGAACCGTAATGCCCCGCTGATTAAACACTTCCAGGTTCTCTTTCATAAACGCTGTCGATTTCACCAGCAGCCCGCTCATGGCAATGCAATCGGCTTGGTGCTGCTTGTAGGCTTCAATGATGTTTTCGACAGGTTGTTTAATACCCAAGTTGATCACCCGGTAGCCATTGTTAGAAAGAATGATATCCACCAGGTTCTTACCAATGTCGTGAACATCTCCTTTGACCGTGGCAATCAAAAATGTGCCCTTCCCTGCTCCGCCGGTTTCACTCTTTTCCATGTAAGGTTCCAGATAAGCCACGGCAGCCTTCATGGTTTCTGCCGATTGCAGCACAAAGGGCAATTGCATCTGCCCAGAACCAAATAAATCACCCACCACCTTCATGCCATCCAGCAAAAAGGTATTGATGATATCCAGAGGTTTGTAGTGTTGCAGGGCCTCAGTCAGAGCAGCTTCTAACCCAATTCGTTCCCCATCAATAATGTGGCGCTTTAGCCGTTCTTCAATTGGTAGAGCAGCCAGCGTATCACCCGAACGGGCAGCCTTTGCCGATACCCCTTCAAACAGGGTAGTAAGCTGAGCTAGCGGGTCATAGACGCAGATATTGCCCTCAAATCGGCGGCGATCGTAGATCAGATCACGGCAAATTTGTTGATGCTCCGGTTCGATTTTGGCCAGCGGCAAGATTTTAGCGGCACTGACGATCGCACCATCCATCCCTGCCTGAATCGCCTCATGCAGAAACATGGAATTCAACACAATCCGAGCCGCAGGACTCAAGCCAAAGGAAATATTCGATACGCCTAGCAAAACATGGCAACCCGGCAAATGGTCACGAATTAGGCGAATGGACTCAATGGTGGCTTTACCGTTAGCGCGGTCTTCTTCAATCCCGGTTGAGATCGGTAAGGCCAACGTGTCAAAGAAAATTTCATGGGCAGGGATACCAAACTCTAACGCTTGTTGATAAGCCCGCTGGGCAATCTGAAACTTTTTCTCAGCGGTACGGGCCATGCCTTCTTCATCAATCGTGCCGATCACAACCCCAGCCCCGTAGGTTTTGGCCAATTCCAGGACTTTAAGAAAGCGCTCCTCTCCATCCTCATAGTTGGTGGAGTTCAGGATACACTTGCCGCCAGCCACCTTGAGGCCTGCTTCCATCTTTTCCCACTCGGTCGAGTCAAGCATCAGGGGCAGGTTGACGTTGGTAACCAGGCGCGACACCAGTTCGCGCATGTCTTTTACCCCATCCCGCCCGACGTAATCTACGTTGACATCGAGGATATGGGCCCCTTCTTTTACCTGCGATCGCGCTACAGACACTAGCCCATCCCAATCTTCGGCATTCAGCAATTCTCGTACTTTTTTAGAACCACTGGCATTCAGCCGTTCCCCCACAATTAAGAAGGAATTGTCCTGTTCATAGGGCTGAGCTGCGTAAATAGAGGCCGCCGCTGGAAGGTAGTTTAAGGCCGGGCGCGGATCTAGGGGCACAGCCGACCCATTCAACTCCCACCGGGGTAGGCGGATAGGCCGTTGCTTGGGCTTTAACTCAGCAGCAATTGCGGCTAGTTGAGCAATATGATCGGGGCGAGTCCCACAGCAACCCCCAATAACCTGTACCCCCCAATCTTCAACAAAGCGGTGCAGTGCCATTCGTAGCTCGATCGGGGTCAGCTTGTAATGGGCATGGCCCCCGACATTTTCAGGAATGCCCGCATTAGGAATACAGGAGATGACAAAGGGAGCATGCTGAGTGAGATATTTGATGTGTTCGGCCATGCGATCAGGGCCAGTGGCACAATTTAGCCCCAGAATGTCGATGGGGAAGGGTTCTAAAATAGCTAGCATCGCGGCTACATCAGAACCTACCAGCATGGTACCCTGCAATTCCATGGTGACAGAGACCATCAGCGGGCGGCGCGCTCCCTTGTTCGCAAAAACTTCCTCAATCCCATTGAGAGCGGCCTTAATCTGCAAAACATCCTGACAGGTTTCTACCAAAAATAAATCCACCCCACCATCCCACAAGCCCTCCGCCTGCTCTGCAAAGGCAGCTTTCATCGTGTCATAGTCAATGTGGCCCAAGGTCGGCAATTTTGTGGTCGGCCCGATCGAACCTGCCACAAAGCGCGGCTTCTCCGGCGTCGAAAACTCTGCCGCACACTGCTTGGCAAGTCGGGCCGCCGTCAGATTTATCTCATAGTTTTTGTCGGCTAGGCCATACTCTGCCAGCACCGTAGTGGTTGCCCCAAAGGTGTCGGTTTCAATCACGTCTGCCCCTGCTGCCAAAAAGTCGCGATGCACTTTAGCGACCGCATCGGGTTTTGTCATCACCAGGTACTCATTGCATCCCTCATACTCCGCACCACCAAAATCTGCGGCAGTTAGATTTTGCACCTGCAAATTGGTACCCATGGCCCCATCAAAAACGATCACAGGGCGATCAGGGTGATGCAGTCGATCCAGGAAGGAGTTGTTCATTGGAGTCAAGGTTCTAACAGTGCAAAGAAACGTAAAGAAGACAGCCTGATCTTCTAGATTAGCTGATTTAGGAGGGGTTAGAAATGGCTGTCAATCGCTCTTTACCTGGGACTAAAGAAACACTTCACTTAAAAAAACAGCACCCGACTAATGTCAGATGCTGCTCCATGCGGTTTATTCAAACATTGCAAGATTCAGTCAACAACTCATCCCAATGGAGACTTACAACCTTAGTTGGGAGAGACGACAGACTTCAAGCGACATGACTTAAAAGCCCTGCAGACTGGTGAAGAAACCAATAATTCCGTGGCCTGTCAAGGCTTCCATTGCCAGCAAGGAAATAAACCCAAGCATAGCTAGACGACCGTTCAACGTTTCAGACCTTTCGGTGAATCCCATCCCAGAACCTTCTGAGACATACATCTCAGGCTCAATCGCAAAATTATTTAACTTGCCCTGATCGTCTACTAGAGAACCACTTCTCATAAAAACTCACAAATCCCAATCCTTTACTTCATCAATCTTAACATATTTTGCAAAACTATACAATTCTCACAATACTCCGTCGGTTTCCCATGTTGTGGATGGAGCGTTTTTCTGCCCCTGCTCCCAATCGCTATACTGCGATCGCAGTTGACCAGATTGTGAAAATGGCGACCTTGGGGTTCCAGTTTCTCGGTTGCGACCAGACGTCCCTTTTGCAGTATTTCCTCACCTGAGGATTTCCCCACCGGTAGCCAGCACAAATCTCTGGTTTACACTTATGCTAAGAATGTTAAACCACCTTTTCTTGATCACTCCTCTGCTCTAGGAAATGCCCATGAACCTGATCAGCCAATTACTGAATCGTCCAGCTTTGCCGCCCCCCAGTAAACAGCGGCGTGGTATTCAGATTAAATCGACAGCTGAGATCGAAATCATGCGGCAGGCTGCACGGATTGTGGCAACCGTGCTCAAAGAAATTTCAGAACTGGTACAACCCGGTATGACAACGGCAGATCTTGATGCCTACGCTGAAAAGCGAATTCGGGAAATGGGAGCAGTTCCTAGCTTTAAGGGTTATCATGGCTTCCCCGCTTCAATCTGTGCCTGTCTTAACCATGAAGTGGTGCATGGCATCCCCAATCGGCGTAAATTGATTCGTGTTGGAGACGTGCTGAAGGTAGATACCGGTGCTTACTTTGAGGGCTTCCATGGCGATTCTTGTATTACGATCGCGGTTGGAACGGTGAGTCCAGAGGCAAGTCGGCTGATTGAGGTGGCGGAGGGTGCGCTTTATCAAGGCATTAAGCAAGTGCGGTCAGGGGCCTACCTGCTCGATATTGCCGGGGCGATCGAAGACTACGTAAAAGCTAATGATTTCACCGTGGTCGAAGATTTTACTGGCCATGGGGTAGGGCGCAACTTACATGAGGAGCCGCAGGTGTTTAATTTTCGCACCAGGGAGTTGCCTAATGTTAAGCTCAAGGCCGGTATGACTTTGGCCATTGAGCCAATTGTGAATGCTGGCTCGAAATTTACCCGAACCCTGAGCGATCGCTGGACCGCAGTCACTGTAGATAATGCACTCTCCGCTCAGTTTGAGCATACGGTTCTGGTCACAGAAACTGGTTATGAAATCCTAACGGATCGCACCTAATGGAGCCTGCTATCAGGGGATTGAATTAGCAGAGCTTGTGAGGTTTGCTTAGCCCTAGCGATTTCGTTGGATTAAAAGCAGAATACCTGCGGCAAAACCAATTATCGTCGGCAACCAGGCTGCCATCAACGGCGACAGCACATTGAAAGAGTAAAATGCCTCACAGATGCTCGTTGCCAAATAGTAGGACACAATCAGAATTAAGCTGATGCCAAAGCCCGTTGCCCTTCGGCCTGATCGTTGGCGGCTAATACCTAAAGTTGAGCCGACAAGACCAAACATCAAGCAAGAAAAGGGCAAAGACACTTTTTGTTCAATCCGCAGGCGTAACTTGCGAATTTCCTTATCGTTGCCACTATCTCCCACGGTTCTAAGATACTGCTGAATTTCAGCAATATTCATTTCAATCGGATCCGTACTGGTTTTAGCAATATCGAGCGGGGCGCGAGGTAACTCCAACTGCTGCCGATCAAAGCGAATAATGTTGCGGTAGGAACCATCTGGATCAATCACATAAATGGTTCCGTCGGCAAAATCCCAGGTTTTTCGGTCATTGTTCCAGGTCGCTGTCTTCGCCAACAGCACTTGGTTCAAACCAGCTTGTGAAAAGTCTAAGACCGTCAGCCCAATCATTTGCTGGCCATCAAATTCTTTTGCATAAAAAATACGATTGAGGGCTTTTCGTTGTGAGCCATCCGCTTGCTCTTGATTGCCAAATTCTTGATAAAGAATATTACGCTCCCGAAAGGCAGCAGGGTCCTTTCCCTTGAGGGCACGCTCTAGAGTAATAGTGGCCTGTCGATTGGCCGCCGGGACAATGGCTTCATTAAAGGCAAACATAATTCCGGTCGTGACCAGACCAACCAGCAATGCGGGCAAAACTAACCGATAGACACTCACTCCAGAGCTTCGTAGAGCAATTACCTCACTATCACTAGATAGTCGGCCATAAGTCATTAAACAGGCCAACAACAGCGCCATGGGAAAAGAAAGGCTAAGGAAGTAGGGCAACTTCAGAAAGAAAATTTCTAAGGCTAACCAGGGAGATAGCCCTGCTTCTGTAATTCGGCGCATCAAGTCAAACAACACGCCGATCGCGACCCCAATCGATGAAAAAGCACCCACCCCAAAGAGAAAGGGCAAAATTAATTCACTGATAATGTAGCGATCCATGATCGGCACACCCAGCCACACCAATGGGTTGAAGGAAAACTTAGTTGTGGGAAAACTGGTCGCCATAAAACTGCTCAATCAAGGACAAAAACAAAGTCACAGGTTGAATCACTTCGGAATTGTGGCCTAAAGCTGAAAGCTGTCACCCAGATAGTATTGACGCACCAGAGGGTTGTTGTACAGCTCTTCTGAACTCCCGGATGCCAAAATTTGGCCATCACGCATGATATATGAGCGATTGGTGATGGCCAGGGTTTCCCGCACGTTGTGATCCGTAATGAGGATGCCCAGGCGGCGATCGCGCAGGGTGGCGACAATTTCTTGAATCTCTGCGACGGCGATCGGATCAACCCCCGCAAAGGGTTCATCCAGTAGTAAAAACTTAGGCCCATTACGACCACTGGCCAACGCCCGGGCCAGCTCAGTTCGCCGCCGTTCTCCCCCAGACACCTGAATCCCCAGGGAATGCTCAACCGCCTCCAGGCGAAACTCCTTCAAGAGATGACGTAACCGCCCTTCTTGTTCACGGCGCGGCACATTCGTTTGCTGCATCACCAGCAACAGATTTTCTCGAATGGTCAAATACCGAAATACACTGGCTTCCTGAGCCAGATAACCAATCCCCAAGCGGGCCCGCTGATGAATAGGTAATTGGGTAATCTCCTGATCATTCAACCAGACGCGACCTTCGTCAGGTTTTTCCAGCCCTGTCGCGATATAAAAAGTCGTGGTCTTGCCTGCCCCATTGGGGCCAAGTAAGCCAACCACTTCCCCCTGAGCCACCGACAAGCTTACCCGGCTAACAACTGCCCTTTGCCCGTAAAACTTGTGAACATTTTCCAGCGCTATTTTCAACCGTCCACTCCTATCGAGCTTTTGTTGCCCATACCCAGGATGAGAAACTCGTAGACCATCCTACCAAAAGAGCATGGGTAACCTGCAGAAAGATTACTTGAGCCAGGTCAGCTAGAGTAATTGTGCTTGACCTGATTAAAGCAGTCGAATGGTTTGGCTCGCAACTCTTATTTTGCAACGACCTGCCCTTGCCTGCTCTCATCTCTAGGGCTGGTTACTCCCCTCCCCTTCATCTGAAAGCCCTTTGCTAAGGGGAAAGATAGCCATCGCCCGATTACTCACGGCAACGGTAGCTCAGAAAGTCTACTCAGCCTTGGTAGCTGAGCACTTGGTTTTGGTCTAAGCTTTCTGACCGCTGCAGCCAAAGGTGCCAAATTCGACCCGTCAGCCTATCCAACATCGCAGTTGGCCATCGTCCAACGGGTTTTCGCTAGAACGGAGCAGCAGAAGCAGGCGTTGCGATCGGGTCAGCGGTTTCGGGAACTAAATAAATCGATTCGACTTGTTTAGGAGCTTGAGGCAGCGCCACAAATCGCCCTTCATCAATTAGATAAGTAATAGTTTCGCCCCGCAGGCTATTGCCCTGCTGCAGAACGTAGACATTACCGCTTAAAACAATGCGGCGTTCACGGCTAAAGTATTGAGCCTGAGCCGCCGTTGCTTGAATTTGTCGTGCCGGATAAAAAATCTGGACATTTCCCCGCGCTGTGATCACGCCCGTTTTGGCATTGGCTTCCTGGATGTCAGAACGCAGGGTGAGTGCCTGCCCCTGCGGTGTTTGGGCTTCAGCGGGACGATCGCCCAGCACAAAACTGGTCGCTCCCCCCCCAATACTCAGGGCGATCGCCACAGCACTACCCAGCGCTAAGGCCCTGTGCTGTTGCTGAGAATTCCATTGAAAGGGTAGAAACACATTCATAGGAGTAAATCAAAACACAATGGATAGAGGTTTTTATCAGAATACGACTGACGTATTGAATGACGGGATGCCATATTGAGCGCAAAGAACGACCTCATTCTTCTTTTCTTAGGGGAGTGCTGGAGACAAAGGATTGAGTCAGTCTGACAAATTCATCCGAGTGCGTAACCTATGAAGAACTTAAAGATAGCAGACTCACCTAGTAGTCTACCCAATTTGCTGGATCTCGTGGCGCCCCAAGGCAAGGAAAAGATAACACTTGCGAACCCCAATGCCCCTGCTAAAACTTACCAGAGCGATAACTTAATAGACGACTATTCAATCACCGATGGTTCCCCTAACTTTCGCAAAACCGGAAACGCCGGCGCATTTTCCCCAGGCACAGCACCAACTTGGGTCATTTGCTGGTAAAGGTGGGCGATCGCATCGGCACCCTGGGCTTGCAACACCTTGAGCAGATGATGCGTCTCCGTTACAAAAGCTTCAATATCCAGTCCTGCATAGTCAGGCAAATAGGCTTGTAAACGCCCCAGCCCCTCTCCCATTGAGATGACAGCACCACGCCAATTGTGGTTGCCAAAGTGATAGAGACCCACAGCCACTTGCAAAACGCCCTGGTAAAACCGCTTTTCTGGCTGGGGAGCCTCCATCCAGAGAGCTTCTAGTGTGTCATGGCAGGCATAGAATTGATGGTGGTTGAACTGGTCAACCCCTTGCCAAAATTCGGGGGGCATCGATTCCATAGGATTGTGGCTTGCAGATTGGGGCTTTTGCCGCGATCGCGGCACTACAACTGCCCTCCATTCTCCACTAAAACGCCAGAAGTTGACTTTGCAGATGTTCCTGCAGCGACTTCTCTGGATGCAGCACCATACCTGGGGAAACCGGACGAATTCGGTTGTTTGCCAGGGTTTCGTGGGGCAGACTAGCAAAACTCCTATCCCACAACAGCCAGCGGCAAGAACGCCAGAGTTGAGCCAGGCTTTCAGGATTTTGGGTTAACCAGATCAGGGCACCCTGGGTTGGAGGACTGGCCACAACCGTTTCGCCAGGCTGGATTGCAGCCAACACCTCTAGCACAGGCAACTGCCCATAGATAAGGCCAGTACCCGCCGTCCATAAGCGCACATTCAACTGCTGTTGCTGGGCATAGAAGTAGAGAGAAGCAGCAGCAATCACAGCCTGCTCAAAGTCATCAGCCTGCCAGAGGGGGGCACTATCCAGGGCAATGACTAGGTTGTTGCCCCCTGTTAAGGTTTCTAACTCGCGCACCCGCAATTCTCCATAACGGGCACTACTCCGCCAATGCACAAGACGAATCGGGTCACCCCACCGATAAGGGCGGAGGGATCGGGTAAGACCTTCTGGGGCCGATTCGGGACGCCGATCACTCCAGGTTTGCAAGCTATCATCCCGACCTAACTGATCAATCAATGGGCAGTGAGTCAAAGACAGAACGGTCGGGTAAACAACAGCGGTTGCTTTAGCCTGATACAAACGGCTATACCAGAATAACCCCAGGGGAGCAGCTGTTCTAACCCAAATATTCTGCCAGCGATAAATTCCCCGCTGCTGAGTAGCCTGAGCATAGCTCCAGCGATACACGGTTTTAGGAGCAATCACCTCAATTGCCTGTTTTTTAGGTAATCCCAAAGTCCGCGGCAGTGAGTCATGCAGCTCTAACAGGGTTTTGGCAGCGCCTGTTGGGTTTTCCACGCAGACCGTGAGGGTGAGGGGTTCTCCTGCGCTCACGGCCTGAATCATCTCTCGATGGACTTGTAATGCTTTCAGGTTACGTCTGGGAAGAATCGCGGCCACCAGCAATAGGGCCGCCCCAATGCCACTGAGCACATAGAGCCAGCCAGTTAGGGTATTTGTCGCTGCAATAAAGAAGAAAAAGGCAAACGCCATCAGCAGGGAACCCCCAAAGGAAGGTGCAACCCAATGGGTTTCCAGCCAATTCGCAAGGCGATGGGTTCGATTCATTAGAATAATTTTGTGTCAGATGTGATCAGGATCGATACGGCTTGTGGCAGCATCATTACAATAATTGGAGAACTGGCATGAGGTGCCTGAATCCGTTCTTGAACGTCACTGTTGTTCGGGTTCACTTAATTTCAGCGTTGTAGTCAGCATACCCAGTCTTGAGTCCATAGATTAATTAACAACCTCTATGAATCCGCCGCCTCCCCCAAAACCCTCGCAACCCTTATCTTCTAACCCCCACTCTGCACCCCGTGCTCAAGATCATGCGGCGGCAGTTCCACCGCCTCCCCCTCCGGCTCCCTCGACCCCTGCTGTAGCCGCACGTCCTAGCTCTACTATTGAGCAAATGGTGCGAGATGCCCATGCTCGCCATGCTTCGGATATTCACATTCGGGTCGGAGAGCTACCCCGCTTTCGCATTCGGGGAGAAATGGTGCAACCCCGCGATCAGCCGATGGTTACACCAGAGTTGTTTGATCATTACTTGCAAGAGATTTTGACTCCTCAGCAGCGGCAATCTTTTGCCCAGTCAAAAGAACTGGATACCGCCATCTTTTACCCTGGTTTCCTGCGCTGTCGGGTTAACTGTTTTGAGGCATTGACCGGGGGAGCCATTGTCTTACGGTTGATTTCCCTGGAAGTGCCTTCCATTGACGGGCTGGGTTTACCCTGGGTTTTAGCCGATCTGGTGATGCGTCCCCAGGGGCTAATTCTGGTCACTGGCCCGACTGGTTCGGGTAAGTCCACCACGCTGGCGGCCATGTTGCGCTACCTGAATGAAAATGCCAGGCGACATGTGGTGACCATTGAAGATCCGATCGAATACGTGCACAGCTCTCAGAAATGCTTGATCAGTCAACGTGAGGTAGGGCTTCATACCCTGGAATTTCAACATGCCCTGCGCTCTGTTTTGCGGGAAGATCCGGACATCATTCTCATCGGGGAAATGCGCGATCGCGTTACCGTAGATACGGCCCTCAAAGCTGCTCAAACTGGGCACCTGGTATTGGGAACGCTACACACCCGCAACGCGATCGGGGCGGTTAACCGTTTGCTCAATATCTACACCCCCGACGAGCAGTCAACGATGCGAATTCAAATCGTTGAGTCGTTGATTGCAGTCATTGCTCAACAGCTTGTTTCCACAACAGATGGCCGCCGCACCGCTGTTCACGAAATTTTGGTTAATACCCCAGCCATGGCCGACTATTTGCTTAAGGGTGAAGAGGGTGAAGCCTTCCAACTGATGGAAATCGACTCGACAGAAGGCATGCAAATCATGAACCAGGCCCTTTGCGAGCTTGTGTTGCTGGGTAAAATTAGCCCCGATGAAGCAGTTCGTGCCTCCTTCGATCCAGGTGACTTACGCCGTCGCGTTCGCAATGAAGGGTTTGACCCTTCTCGCACCTCTAATCGCCAATTTGAGGATGGCAATATGGGGGCAGCCTACAACCCAGTTTAAGGATCTTGCGGTCTAATTCAAATTTCCATAGGTTGGCACGGTCGGATATTCCCTTTGGGCAACGTTTCAGAACGCTGCCCAAGCAGCTTCTACTGTTCTAACGTGTTTCCCAGATTTGTCATTATAGGTGGGCAGATGGGTTGCTGGTGACGTCACTTCCGACGTATGTTTTAGGTCGGGTGGTTTGAAGACACTACCCTGAAGCGGTTCAGTGACTGCAGAAACATCACCCGAAGATGAATGTGCCAGCAGTGGTACACCGAGTGCACTCTGCCCTGGGATCTGAGGCCAGCACTGAACCAACGGTTAATTAGTCGTTGTAGTACTGATGTCATCATCAGCCCAGCAGCAGTGGGGTGATTTTTTAGCTTGGTGGCATTGTCACTGAGTTTCTAGCAGTGAAAGCCATGTTTCGTGAGAGTGGTTCTAGATAGGAAGATTGCATCCCAGGGATGCCAAGATGCAATTCTCCTGACCCTATGCCTGCGTTTATAAGATGAATTGCCAGGTTATACCAATACAAAATGAGGCTGAACATAATCATCAGTCTTTTCTAGAAGGCGGCTTGAAGTAGGGCATCAAGGATGAAATCGAACGAGGTCAGGGATTGGACTTGTTCTGGACTCAGGTGTGCTA
>Ga0272446_1002011_pt1 | contig 28558 bp, 25 predicted proteins | sample YNPCB0061_FD_194587 | JGI IMG/M metagenome (GOLD analysis project Ga0272446, IMG submission 194587) | Hot spring microbial mat communities from Yellowstone National Park, WY, United States - YNP-CB-006-1 | ecosystem: Environmental > Aquatic > Thermal springs > Hot (42-90C) > Sediment | place...
CCCCCCCCCCCCCCCCCCCCCCCCCCCCCCCCCCCCCCCCCCCCCCCCCCCCCCCCCCCCCCCCCCCCCCCCCCCCCCCCCCCCCCCCCCCCCCCCCCCCCCCCCCCCCCCCCCCCCCCCCCCCAAACCCGAAAACCCCACAAAAAAAACACTTCTTTCGCGTTAGGCATGCGGAGGGCATGCGTGCCTGCACGCATGGTGCGAACCGCACCGAAGCGATAGCGTAGCCCGTAGCACGCCGACTGCGCAGCGCAGCAAGCAGCAAGCAGGAACGCCCAAATAAATTATGATGCGTCTCGTAAAACTATGGTCTTAAACTACTTTTTTCCATAGCTCCTGAATTCATCGTAATCGCGTATGTATTCTGATGCATTATAAGGTTGTGAGTTCAAACTTAACAATACCGCGTTATGCGAAAACCTTAATTCATTCCAATAAAATATGGGTATATATAACGCTTTTCGGGGTTCGTCCAAAACAAATTCTTTTTTTTCTCCGAATACATTTTCCGTAGAAACCCATATTGTACCTGTTACGGCTATCAGGATTTGTTCTAATTCTTTATGAGCATGTCTACCTCTTATTACGTTGTTAGGGGTAAAATACGTCCAAAATACCCGTTTGATTTCAAAAGGAAGGTTTTTAGGAAATTCTGCCACACTGATATATCCAATCTGACTATCTCCAATAGTTCCAAAATCTAACAATGTAGGTTCTTTGTAAGACATTTTACTTATTTAATGTACATTACTTTTTTGACAGCATCTATCACACGGGAAGGATTGGGCAAATACGCATCTATTAACGTAGGAGCATAAGGTAAAGGCACATCTCCGCCCATTACTCGCAGAATAGGAGCATCTAAATAGTCAAATGCTTGATTTTGTATCAAAAATGCAACTTCAGAAGACATAGAAGCTAATGGCCAACTTTCTTCTACAATCACTACACGGTTGGTTTTTTTGGCAGTAGCAAGAATGGCTTCATTGTCTAAGGGGCGTAATGAACGTAAATCCAATACTTCGGCATCTATACCCATTTGTTCCAATTCTTTTGCCGCATTCAAACATACATGCACCATTTTACCGAAAGTAATCAATGATACATCTTTGCCTTGGCGTTTAATATCTGCTTTTCCGATTGGGATAATAAAATCTCCTTCCGAAGGGTCAGGCACAGGTCCTTTATTGCCGTACATCAATTCACTTTCCATAACAATCACGGGGTCATTATCACGAATAGCCGCTTTAAGCAAGCCTTTACCATCAGCAGGCGTGGAAGGGCTAACTACCTTTAATCCAGGGCAGTTGGCGTACCAGTTTTCAAAACATTGAGAGTGCTGCGCCCCAAGTTGTCCTGCGGAACCGCTTGGACCTCTGAATACGATAGGTATGTTAAACTGTCCTCCACTCATAGACATCATTTTTGCGGCACTGTTAATCACTTGGTCTATGGCAACCAAAGAAAAGTTGAACGTCATAAATTCTATCACAGGGCGAAGTCCAGCCATAGCCGCACCTACACCAATACCTGTAAAACCTAATTCTGCAATAGGAGTGTCTATTACCCTTTCTGCACCAAATTCTTTTAATAAACCTTCACTTACCTTGTAAGCACCATTATATTCAGCAACCTCTTCGCCCATTAAAAAAACAAGAGGGTCTCTTTGCATTTCTTCACGAAGCGCTTCGCGTAAGGCTTCTCTAAAAGTAATTTCTCTCATAATTTATTCTTTTATTGCAAAACTGTATATTTTTTTACAGATATACAAATTTTCACCTGCTTTTTGAGGATAGTTTTTTACAACGACTGTTCTCGTATTTAATTTCTTTTATCCATACCCCAAAATAATTTGTTTCGTAACACTCCAAAAAAGTCATTTTCTTCAAAATACACTAAAAGAACTTTAAAAGGTGCTTTTTTCAAAGAAACTTCACAGTCTAATCCGATAAGTTCACTACGCGAATCCAAAGAAGCTAATGCAGTCTGACTGCGGGCTTCAAATGTGCATTTTATTTCGTGGTGGTCGGCTATCACCAAAGGACGCGCTGTCAAGGAATGAGGTGCTACGGGAGTAATAACAAAACAATTAGAATCAGGTGTAATGATGGGACCTCCGCAGCTTAATGAATATCCCGTAGCTCCTGTAGGAGTGGATATTATCAAGCCGTCTGCCCAATAGCTGTTGAGTGGTATGTTATTTAACCATGTATGAATGGTTATCATGGAACTGTTATTTGTCTTGTGCAAGGAAAAATCATTCAAAGCAAAATCGTACCCTACAAAAATAGATTTGTTGGAACGCAGTTGCAGTAAACTCCTCGCACTCATTCTGTATTTTCTCTGTTGTAAAAGTACTACTAATTCACTCAATTTATCCATAGTGGTAGTAGCCAAAAAACCTAACCTCCCCAAATTGATGCCCAGAATAGGGATTTCCAAACTACCCACTATGCGTGCCGCTTCTAATACAGTTCCATCGCCTCCCAAACTGATACAGAGGTCTACTTTATCCCATTCTTGGGCATTTCTGAAAGCATAATCTTTTTCAGGATGTACCCCCAGCCTATGCAGTTCCTGACGAAGCAAATAATACGTAAGTGTTTCAATACCATTTTGATTAAACACTTTGTATAGGGTTGTATAAAACTCCTTAAACTCGGGTTTGGCTTTGATACCTACAAGAGCTACGCGCATAATAGAACGCAAAATACAGAAATACGCACAAAAATACAATAATTGGTATGGTTATTTGTTTATCCAAATGTATTTTTCAGGTGTTTCCATCATAGAAGCATGTTGAATGGTAATTTCGTACAAATGAGGCTTATTGCTATCTGTTTCTACTACTTTGAGTAAGTATTCATCTTCTATGATTTTAGGAAAACGAACAGAACAGCCCCTTAAATGCCCCATGTCACTCATATCAGTATTTTCCACTTTTAGGGTTTGCCATTTGAAGCCGTCATCTTTTGAAGCATACATCACAGAAACTTTACCATTACCTGTATTTTTTACAGATAAAAAAGCCGTCCCGTCTACCTTCTTATATGTACCATAAGCACCTGCAAGTCCCCAGTCCTCGTCAAATACTTGAACACTTCTATCAGGGTTGGTGCAGGTAATTTTATCAAAAGCCATATTTCCACCTGTTTCCAACTTATACTTTGCGGGGCTGTTGGGAAACTGCACCCAGAAAATACTACCCATAGCAAAATTACCTTTTTCATCTTTCTCATTGGATTGTACTATTTTAAGCGGTATTACTTTATTCGGATTATTGGAATGAGTATAATATATTTTGGATTTATCGTATGAACCCAAATACAGTTTTTCTACAGTTTTGTTCATGTTTTTACAAACATATACCTCACAGTGTTCGGGTAATTGCAATTGAATATTTTGGGCATAACTGACAATACAACCCATAAAGGATAGCAGCATAAGCAGTCCGAACACAGATGTAATTTCAAATGATGTTTTGTAACGCATAGTTTTTTCTATTTGTGTGCAAAAATATGTCCGAAAAAACAAAATAGTGAGTGTATTTATTGTACAAAGCATTCAATTTTATGAATAGTGTAATATTTTTTCCTTGTTCAGTTTTTTTAATTGTTGATGTTACGCAAACTCATTTTTTGGGCGTTCCTGCTGCACGCAATTAAAAAAATGGGTTTTTTACGAGGGCGGGGGCGAAGCCCCCGCCCTCGTAGTTCATGCTTTATTTCTTTGAAAAAGAACGTATTACAAGGTAAAACAACGTTTTTTACCTTGTTTTCGCGTGAGGGATAGCAGCGGAAAGTAGGGAAAATGCATGCATTTTCCCTACATGTAGCGTATAGCCCGACCCGAAGCGCAGCGTAGGGGCACGCCCTTAATTTTTTTATTCTATGACCTGAGTAATTATTTTATGAGTAATTTTGCCGTATGGATAAATATGTGGTTTCGGCTAGAAAATATCGCCCAAGTACTTTTGATAGCGTCATAGGTCAATCGCATATTACCAAAACCTTGCGCAATGCTATTAAAAACAATACCTTGGCGCATTCTTTTTTGTTCTGCGGACCGCGTGGCGTAGGTAAAACCACCTGCGCAAGAATATTAGCCAAAACCATCAATTGCCATAACCTGACTTCTGATATTGAAGCCTGTAATGAATGTAGTAGTTGTGTCAGTTTTAATCAGGGTACAAATCTGAATATCTTTGAATTAGACGGTGCTTCCAACAACAGCGTAGATGACATCAGAAACCTGATTGACCAGACCCGCATTCCGCCACAGGACGGCAAGTATCGTATTTTTATCGTTGATGAAGTTCACATGCTTTCCACAGCGGCATTTAACGCTTTTCTTAAAACTTTGGAAGAACCCCCCAGCCATGCTATTTTTATTCTTGCAACCACAGAAAAACACAAAATTTTACCTACTATTTTGTCCCGTTGTCAAAAATTTGACTTCAAACGTATAGAAATCAAGCACATTGTAGAACAATTAGAACGTATCGCTCAAAAGGAAAATATCCAATACGAACCCGAAGCCCTTCATATTATTGCTCAAAAAGCAGATGGCGGTATGCGGGACGCACTCAGTATTTTTGACCAACTTTGCAACTTTACAGAACGAAACTTAACCTATACAGCGGTTATTCAAAATCTGCATGTATTGGATTACACAGTATTTTTTGAACTTACAGAACATCTTTCTGCTCAGAATCATACACAGGCTTTATTGCTTTTCCATCAGGTTTTACAGAACGGTTTTGACGCGCATCATTTTCTCAACGGCTTAATGGCACATTTTAGGGATTTACTGATTGCTCAATCGGAAGCCTCTGCAAAAATTTTGGAAGTCAGCGAACAAGCTAAAAAGAAATATCTGCAAACTGCCCAAGACATAGATACAGAATATCTACTTAATGCGCTTAATATCTGCGCACACACCGAAGCACAATATAAAAACTCTGCTCAACCCCGAATGCTCATAGAGCTTGCTTTAATTAAACTATGTTATCTCAAAAATACTGTAGAAACCGCAAAACTGCTTGAAAATGTAGAACAACTCAAATCTATCGGGTTTGAGGAAAAAAAAAACTTAACTCAAACCCCTGATACTGCCCTTACTGCTCTTACCAAACAAAACACCAAAATAGATTTCAAATCGTTAAAAAATGTTACTCAAAACCCTAATTCAGAACAAATTAAGGAGGCTTTTGTACAAAAACTCACACCACTGGAAAGCAAAATAACCACGATAGACCTACCCAAAATACCCCAAAATGCAACCATAGAAGAACTATGGGAGCATTTTAAGGACTTCATGTATTCAAAATATAACAGCGAAAATCTTAAAGCTGCTCTGGATAGTTCCCGAATAGAATATCAGGAACCTGTTTTAACTTTGTTTTATATTCATTCTCTTCAAAAATGGCTGATTGAGGACGAAGAAAAATACAGAATTTTTGAAGCCTACTTCAAAAAGAGTTTGAATAACCCTGACCTTGTTTTCCGAACTGAAAAAATAGAAATTCAGGCAGAAGACCTGCTTACTTCCCACCAGCAAAAAGTACAGAACTTGATTCAGGCAAATCCCGACTTTATGTTATTTATCAATACTTTTGATTTTCAGATAGAATAGTGTAGGTTCAGGAAAGGCGTTTTTTCTTTCTGTAAGCAAGTATAGCACTTGCCAAAGCGGCGGCTACGGCTAAACCAAAAAGTAGTCCATGGTCATTTTGTACAGATATTCCCAAGATAAAAACATGCAAAAGTATCGCATTGAGCAGTAGAAAAAAAGATAAAATTGCACCAAGTATGGAGTACCTTGGTATCCAAAGTAAAATACAGGCTAAGAATTCAGCAGCCCCTGCTCCCAGTCTTCCATAAGGTTCAAGATGTAATGTTGAGAAAATGAATACACTTTCAGGTGCGGCAGTAAACTTAAAGAACAAGGTTTGTCCAAGTATTATAGTAATGATAATTTTTAAAATCAAAGAAATAGACATAAGCATTAAGAGTTACGATAAATTGGCGTTAATCAGTTTTTCTATTACTATATTTGATGTTATACAAGATAACTTTTTGGGCGTTCCTGCTGCGCAGTCGGCGTGCTGCGGGCTACGCTATCGCTTCGGTGCGGTTCGCACCATGCGTGCAGGCACGCATGCCCTCCGCATGCCTAACGCAAAAGAAGTGTTTTTTTTTGTGGGGTTTTTGGGTTTACCCACCCGCCCGCCCACGAGGTAAAAGAGTTAAAAAAACACTTCTTTTTATACGTGTAACGTATATGTATGCACATATCTGCGTGAGGGATAGCAGCGAAAAGTAGGGAAAATGCATGCATTTTCCCTACATGTAGCGCATAGCCCGACCCGAAGCGCAAGCGAAGGGACACGCCCAAAAAATGAAAAACAACCTGAATAATGACCATTTATATATGCACAATGTTCAAAAAATAAAAAGTATTCCTTCTTTGCTCCACTTATTTTTTTGCGTTTTTTTGTTATTTTTGTATTATTGAGTACTTTTGTCTTACAACAAATATAGTGTTACATTAAAATTCATACTGTTACAAACCATTCAAGATAAGAACTATGTCCAAAATAAAAAATATTCGCAAAGAAGACGCTTTATTATATCATAGCAGTCATCGCAGGGGGAAAATAGAAGTTATCCCAACTAAATCTGTGGCTACGCAAAGAGATTTATCGCTTGCGTACTCGCCAGGGGTCGCAGAGCCTTGTAGAGAAATTGCGGCAAACATAGAAGATGTCTATAAATATACTGCCAAAGGAAATTTAGTAGCCGTAATTTCTAATGGTACAGCCGTTTTAGGACTTGGAAATATAGGTCCCGAAGCCTCTAAACCTGTAATGGAAGGAAAAGGGGTTTTGTTTAAAAAATTTGCTGATATTGATGTATTTGATATTGAAGTTAATGCTCCTGATGTGGAAACTTTTGTGCAGGTTGTAAAAGCCTTAGAACCCACTTTTGGTGGAATAAATTTAGAAGACATTAAAAGCCCTGAGTGTTTTGAGATAGAAAAAAGGTTAAAAGCCGAAATGAATATTCCTCTTATGCATGATGACCAGCATGGTACAGCTATTATTTCTTCTGCGGCACTGATTAACGCACTGCATATAGTAAATAAAAAAATAGAAGACCTGACCATAGTAGTCAGTGGTGCAGGTGCGGCATCTATTGCTTGTTTGAATTTATATTGCCGTTTGGGTTTAGACCCTCGTAAAGTACTTTTGTTTGACAGTAAAGGACTTATTCATAAAAACAGGGAAAATGTAAAAGATTTTCAAAAAATATTTGCTACCGAAAGAACAGATATAGAAAGCATTGCAGATGCTTTGAAAGGCGCGGATATGTTTTTGGGACTATCTGTGGCAAATTTGCTTACCCCCGAAATGATACAAGGCATGGCAAAAGACCCCATAGTATTCGCTATGGCAAATCCTGACCCTGAAATTCCCTATCCTGATGCTATTGCGGCGAGAGAAGATATTATTATGGCAACAGGACGTTCTGATTATCCCAACCAAGTAAACAATGTGCTTGGATTTCCTTATATATTCAGGGGCGCATTGGATGTAAGAGCTACCGAAATCAATGAAGAAATGAAATTAGCTGCGGCTAAAGCCTTAGCAGAATTAGCCCATCAACCTGTACCTGAAATGGTTATTGAAGCGTATGGTGGTAAAAATATCGTTTTTGGCAAAGATTATCTTATTCCTAAACCCAATGACCCCCGTTTGATTACAGAAATCTCTATGGCAGTAGCCAAAGCCGCTATGGAAACAGGTGTGGCTAAAAATCCTATCCAAGATTGGGATAAGTATCGAGAGGAACTTTTGGGTAGATTAGGTATGACAAATAACTTGATTCGTGTAGTGGGTGAAAGAGCAAAAAAATCGCCTAAACGTGTCGTATTTGCCGAAGCAGATACCTATAAAATTCTTAAAGCGGCACAAATTGTTAAAGATGAAGGTATTGCTATTCCTATTCTGCTGGGTAATGTTGATGCCATACAAAGTAAAATTCGGGAGTATGAATTAGACCTTGATAACGTTGAAATGATTGACCCTCGCAAAGAGCATGAAAAACTTCAAGAGTTTGGGGATATTTATTGGAAAAAACGAGCAAGAAAAGGTATTAGTCAAATTGATGCCTATAAACTGATGCGTGAGCGCAATTACTACGGTGCTATGCTTGTAGAACTTGGTTATGCAGATACCATGGTATCAGGCTTAACGACCAATTACCCTAAAACCATTGTTCCTGCTATTGAGATTATCGGTTTAGCTGATGGGATTAAATATCTTGCAGGAATGCATATCATACAGGTTAAAAACAAGACGTTTTTCTTTGCAGATACTACGGTCAACAGAGAAGAAGAATTAGGTTCTGAACAATTGGTTGAGATTACACGTTTAACCGCAGCCGCTGTTCAGGGGTTGGGTATTAAACCACGTGTAGCCTTATTGAGTTATTCTAATTTTGGAAGTAATCGTAAAAGCCCTGCTGTACAAAAAGTGATTAAAGCAGTAGAAATACTTAAATCTCTCTATCCCAATTGGATAGTTGATGGAGAATTACAAGCTAATTTTGCCCTTCGTCCGGATTTATTGCAAGAACGTTTCCCGTTCAGCGAACTGGCACAGGAAGGCGCTAATGTGCTTATCTTCCCTGATTTAGAATCAGGTAATATTGGTTATAAATTAGTTCAGGAACTGGCTGATGCTTCTGTCATAGGTCCTATATTGCTCGGTTTGAAAAAACCTGTACATATTCTGCAACTGGGTAGCAGTGTAGATGAGATTGTAAATATGGTCAGCTATGCCGTAATGGACTGCCAGAAAAGAAATACCGAAAATATTACAGTTTAGCAAAATGTAGTGGCTGTTTTGATACCAAAATTTATGTTATTTTGTTATGGCAAAACATTTGGAAAAAGGCAAACAAGGTGAAGACATAGCTTGTAATTATCTCTTGAAAGAAGGGTATCAGATTCTGTTCAGAAACTGGAAATTAGAAAAAGCTGAAATTGACATTATAGCTTTGGAAGGGCAGGAGTTAGTCTTCGTGGAGGTGCGCTTACGCACCCATGCAGAAGACATTCCTGAACTGTCTATCTCTGCAAGAAAAACAGAACTTTTATGTGAAGCCGCATCTTATTTTGCAGATACTCACACAGAAATAAACTACGTTACCACACGTTTTGATGTAATAGGTATTCAATTAAGAGGGAACAAACCTCAGCTCAACCATTACAAAGATGTGTTTCGTTAAAGAATATCACTCACAATTTTTTTGGTGGCAATAGGACTGTCAGAACCGAGTATCTCATGTACAGTTACAGGTTTGTGGGTTTGATAGTCATCAGAAACAAGGTCTGTTTCAATGGCATAAATCATGGCTTGTTGCAGAATATACCGTGTAATACCCTGTGAAATAACAGAAGTGGCAAAATTGTCAAAAAGAAAACCAAACTGACGTTCTCCTTCCATAAAAAAATGATTGTCCCTGTTGATAAACAACCTGCCCATAGAATACCCTGTATCATTGATACGATTGTACTTGATAGAATCACTTAAAAAATTGAACAGCATAATTTTTCCACAAAAAGCCCTGCGATAGTCTTCTTCTACATATTGAGATTTATATATTTTGTGGTTATCTCCAAACGTCCATACATTAGTGTGCATCTGCATTAAAATAACATCTCCTGAAAATTTCAGATAAAACTTGAAGTCATCAACTTCTTTGTATTCTAACCGCACAGGTTGTTCGTTGGGAAATAGCTGGCTATTTACCTCATCAGCAATATTTTGAGCGGATTCTTTGAATAGCTTGAATACACGAAAAGTATTTGCAAATACTTCCTGTTTGACCAAAGATTTTTCTCTCAATAAAGCTATCAATTTTTCTGTAACCGCTTCCATGCCCGCAAATATCTGAATAAATCTTGCAAAGGCAAATATAAAAAACATAACTCTATTGACTATGAATAATTTATATTAAAACTTGTAGCTATTTAGAGTTATAATATTCTGGGCGTGTCCCCTGCGCTGCGCTTCGGGGTCGGGCTATACGCTGCAAGTCCTCATTCGCTACGCTCATTGCGGGCTTTTCGCTTCTATCCCTCACGCGAAAACAAGGTAAAAAACGTTGTTTTACCTTGTAATACGTTCTTTTTCAAAGGAATAAAGCATGAACTACGAGGGCGGGGGCGAAGCCCCCGCCCTCGTAAAAAAACCATTTTTTTAATTGCGTTAGGCATGCGGAGGGCATGCGTAGCATGGTGCAACGCACCGAAGCGATAGCGTAGCCCGCAGCACGCCGACTGCGCCGCGCAGCAAGCAGGAACGCCCAAAAAGTTATGATGGCTGATATATATTTTGTTTCTTTACAGTATGATTATTCCACCATATTTACAACAGGGAGACACTGTTGCTTTAGTTGCCCCTGCTAAAAAAATAAATCCTGAGGCTATTCAAAATGCAGTGCATATTTTAGAAAAATGGGGACTAAACGTTTGGACGGGCAAATATGCTACAAATGAATACTATTGGTTCGCAGGTACAGACACAGAACGTGCAAAGGATATGCAAGAAGCCTTAAATAACCCAAAAATAAAGGCAATTATCGCTTTACGCGGCGGATATGGTACAAGCAGAATTATTACTCAATTAGATTTTACTCTATTTCAACAGCAACCTAAATGGTTAGTTGGATTTAGCGATATTACTATTTTACATGCCAAAATCTCTCAATTTGATATAGCTACTATACACGGCACAATGCCTATCTTATTTGATGAAGAAAATGATGCTGTAAGTCTAAACACATTACAAAAAGCATTGTTTGGAATGTTGGATACTTATACTGTGTCTGCGCACCCAAAAAACAGGTTGGGAACAGCAAAAGGTGCTTTGGCAGGTGGAAATCTGGCTTTACTGAATGTGGCTATCGGTACAAACTACGATTTGGATACGCACCATAAAATTTTATTCCTGGAAGATATAGATGAATATGCCTACAATCTTGACCGTATGATGATACACCTTAAACATGCAGGTAAATTAGACCATTTAGCAGGTTTGATAGTTGGATACATGACCAATATCAAGGAAAGTGAAGAAAAGTTTTTCGGTAAAGAAGCGTATCAGATTATAGAAGAAGCGGTATCAGAATATACGTATCCTGTTTGTTATGGGTTTCCCGCAGGGCATGAACCCAATAATCATGCTTTATATCTGAACAGAAAAGCAATTTTGGAGGTGGATAGTAATAAGGTAAAATTGAGTTGGAAATAAAAAACAGACACTTTAAAGAGTGTCTGTTTCAGATGCAATAAGCAAGCAGAGATTATTTGTTTTCTTCTTTACGAGCTTCTTTTTTAGAACAGCATTTGTCTTTTTTATCAGAAGTGTTGGCGTTAGCTTTATCACCGCTGCAGCATTTTTTGTCTTTTTTGTCAGTTGTACCTACGGTTTTTGCATCAGGTTTGGTGTTATCATTTGCATTAACTTCTGTTTTAGGTTTATCACAAGAAGCATTAGCAGATTTTTTACCACCACAGCATTGAGCATTTACATTAGTAAATGCGAAAGTACAAAGTGCAAGTGCACAAACTACCAGGAAATTTTTCATATTCATTTGAAATTAAAGTCAGACAAAGTTACGAATATTTTTTTAACATAGCTTTGTTTGTACGAAAAAAAATCTGAATTTATGATAAACGCAATATAAAAAACCAGCCATGACGCTGGTTTTGATTTGAAAGAATACAGTGTTTTTTATAGAGAAAGCATTTTCCATAAAGTGGCTATAATCAGACAAATAAACGCCGCAGGAGTTAATACTTTCCAACACAGATTCATGAGTTGGTCTGCGCGCAAACGGGGTAATGTCCATCTAATCCACATATGAACAAAAATAGCAAACAAGGCTTTGGATAATATCCAGAAAGCACCCCATATCGGACCTGTTGTCCAATCTGCTAATTTTACAGGACCTATATTAGGTAAAATAGTGTTCCAACCCCCTAAAAACATCACCGCAGCAATAGTACCTACAATGAACATCATGGCGTATTCTGCAAGGAAAACTACAGCAAATTTAAATCCTGCGTATTCTACGTGGAAACCTGCTACTAGTTCAGATTCACCTTCGGGAATATCAAAAGGAGCGCGGTTACATTCTGCCAAAGAGGCAATAAAGTAAATTACATAAGCAAGTATCAGAATAGGAGATTGCAGAATGTTCCATGTTACAATGCCTCCAATATGTCGTACATCTCCCAATGCTTTTATACCAAATAAGTAAATAGGTTCTTTTGCTAAAATACCTTGTTGATAAGAAATCTCTTGCAAGTTCAGAGAACCCGAAGCCACTACCGCAGTGAGGATAGCTAAACCTGCGGGAATCTCGTAGGATATAATCTGTGCCACAGCACGGATAGCACCATATAAAGCATATTTATTATTCTGACCCCAACCCGCCATTAAAACGCCTACTACATCAATAGACACAATAGCCATAATATAGAATACTCCTACGGTTACAGCAGAACCAAGAAAAGCAGGTGAAAAAGGTAATGCCGCCCATCCTGCAAAAACCGCAGAGAATATCACAATAGGACCTGCTGTAAATAATATCTTGTCTGCATTTTTAGGTACAATATCCTCTTTTGTCAAAAGTTTGACAATATCTGCAATAGTTTGCAATAATCCGTAAGGACCTACTTCAATAGGACCTACACGGTCTTGAATAAATGCAGATATTTTACGCTCAGCATATACGGCTAATAAAGCATATAAAGCAATAAAACCAATAGGAATAAGTACAGAAAGTATAGTACCTGGGATAAAATCATAGCCCAGAAACTCGGTAATTCTTTCAAAGAATTGCTGTACACTGGCAGGAGGAATGACGTTTAGTATTTTCATAGAATATGCGTTTATATCTTGATTTTACTTTTTACAATTGTGCAAATAAAGTCAAAAATCTGATAGGTAGAAAAAAAAATTAAAAAAATTTGTGTTTTCAAAGAAAATTCCTACTTTTGCAGTCCCAAAATTAAAGAAAGAAATTTATTTAAGAGTATTATCGTATGCCAAATCATAAGTCCGCAGAAAAAAGAGTTCGCCAGACCGCAGTAAAAAAGTTACGTAACCGTTATCAATTATCTGCATGCCGTACAGCGATTAAAAAATTAAAAAAAATGACCGTTAAAGCAGAAGCGCTTGGTCTTCTGCCAAAAGTTTATGGTATGTTGGATAAATTAGTGAAAAAAAATATTATTCACAAGAACAAAGCTGCCAATCAAAAATCCAAACTTACCCGTTGGGTAAATGCAATGCCACAGTAAAAACAGGCAGTCCTTCCAATTACCATAAAAAATATACTCAAATACAGTCTTGTTAATGTTGCATTGGCAAGACTGTACTATATTTGTAGCCTAAAATGAAAAATCTATTTTGGATAGTATTTCTTTTGTTGTTTTGCAGTACATTCGCTCAGGAAAATATTCCCCGTGAGGTTGATGTATGCATTCAGCAAAAAAACCAACTGAATTTTGAACGCTTATGCACCCCTGAATACATACATTACCAAAGGCATGAACAAATGAAATCTTTTTTTGAATACTGTCTTAATCACCAACTTTCTCTAAAAGGCGAGTTATATGTACGGGAAAAAAACAGAGCTATTCTTCCCGTTAAGGTCTATAACAAAAATAAACTCTATGTGGGTAAAGCCTACTTTTACCTTATACGTAATGATGACTTATGGTACGTAGATGGTGCAAACTTTCAGGATATTGGAGATGACCGCTCCCCGCTCCAAAAGTTTAATGCGCTGTTTTTGGAAGGTAAAATACGCGGTTTTTATCACCCAAGGGACCTAAACCCTGATGCAGATATGGATAAACAGGCACAGCAATTTGTAAAACAATTAAAAAAGAAAGGTAAAGCCCAAACCACAAAATATGTTTGGGATAATGAGATAATTCAACAGTTTCTTCAAAAAAACCAATCCAAAATCCCCTCTCTTGAATACTTGCAAAACCATTGTGATACTACCTTAAACAGGTGTGTAGTCGTTTTCTCCTACATGGAACAAGAGGAAAAAAATTATCTTTCTCTTTATTTTGAGAAACAAGGTAAAGTATTTGTACCGCTGTATTGGGATAATCGCTTGCCTAAATTAGTCAAGTTTTTGCGTGAAGATGAAAACTTACGTCCTTAAAATCAAAAAAATAATTTTATGGGTACTTTTTTTGTGTTCTTTGGTGTATATCGTGTATGAGTTGCGTTCTATTTCAAAAATATGGAAAGAAATACAAGCCATTCCTGCACAAAATATACTTCCTGCTTTTTGTTTGGTTTTTATTTTAATGCTGTTTAACTGGTTAGCAGAAGCCAAAAAATGGCAGTATTTAGCCCGAAAAATCATTCCTGATTATACTTTTAAACTTTCTTTACAAACCGTTCTTTGTGGCATTAGTCTTGGACTTTTTACCCCTAACCGCGTAGGTGAGTACGGTGCAAGATTGTTTTATGTAGAAAATGAACACAAGGCAGACTTATTGATTTTGGCATTTATAGACAGGTTGGCACAGCTTTGGGTTACGATACTGTTCGGGGTTACTTTTTTATTTGTGTATATAACTGATTTTTTACCGCAATATTTGTATTATACGTTGGCTATATGTATTGTTTTGCTTGTTTTTCACACTTTTGTAATTGTTTTCAGGAACAAGATAATCCAATATTGGGTAAGCCGAAGAATATTCAAAAAGTATTTTTCTTCAGCTATACAACTTTCTGCAAAAGATGTACTATATGTTTTGGGGTATGCGGGTTTGCGATATGGTATTTTTGTAATCCAGTATCTGGTTTGGGCATATTATACAGATAACCTGTATGCGTTGAAAAAAGGCATTATCTGCATAAATACCATGCTTTTTGTAAAATCTGTTATTCCAAGCGCAGGATTAAGCGAACTTGGCATACGGGAAAGTGTCCTTATCTACCTGCACAAAAGTTATGGCTTGTCTGCCATTACCGCTTTTCATAGTGCGTTGGTTATTTACAGTATAAATTTGCTTATCCCTGCGGTGGTAGGTTTGTTTTACATGCCCCGAATGGCATTATGGAAAAATAAAAAGTAAAAAACTGCTATAAAAACCCGTTTTTTATTTAATAATAGCAAACTTACCTGTTTTAATATCTCCGTTATCAAGGTTTTTTACAGAGTACAAGTATAACCCTGTACTGATGTTTTGTTTGTTTTGGGAAAGTACGTCCCATGCATGTTCGCCCCCTGAAAACTGAACTTTTTTGTTGGTAGCATAATCCTTAAACCATTGAATATCACTTCCGTTGTAGGTATCTGCGTCATGGTTGAGGGTAGTTACAATATCTCCTGCCAAAGTATAAATCCTGATTTCTGCCCTTCGGGGAAGATTATAGAAATACAATTTTTTACCTCTGTCGCCTTCACCGTCCCATGCGGCATTGATACGAAATGGATTGGGATATACCCCTATTTCCGTAGAAACAGGATTTTCGTCAGTAACCCCCGGAAATACACTGACAGCATTAGCCGTAATACTGGATTCCAAAGATTTAATGTTCAGACTGTCTACTCCTTTGTCAAATGCGGTAACAACAAACATGTATTGCCAACCATTGAGAAGTCCCCCCAACTCGTATTTGAACCAATATTTAGTAGTGTCATTATCAAAAGTCATTGGAGTTAAAAGTTCTATGGTTTTGAAACCGTTGTTAAAACCTATCTTATTACCCGTAGAATCCCATTGATGCAATAATTTGAGATTACTGATTAAATTACCGTTTTTATCATCACCAGGATTTGTACCATACAATCGGAAACCTTCAAAATCTTTGCGTTTAGAAATAGGGTCTATGCTGTTTAGTGCCGCCCTATCCCAATAAATAGTAGCTTTGTTGCTCTCTAATACAATTTTTGTTTTAGGAATAGCAGGGGGTTCAGGGAGAATAAAACGGTCAATGACACCATCTTTGTCTAAATCTTCACCGGGGTCAAGTACGCCATTACCATTAGTATCTTCGCCGTTGTAGGCTTGCTGTACTTGAATAGCATTACTGACAAGCTCTGTACGGGCAAAAGGCGTATCTGAATTTGTACCGCTTTGTAATTTTTTTGCACACAGAAAAGCAATAGTAAAATTGATTTTTTCACCAGGTAAAACCTGCACAATAGGACCCATAGTGAGCAATTGTACATTATTGCCTGCGGGTTTGAATGCATCAGGGTTGGCAACAAAATCATGACCTGTACGCATACGTGCATAGCGTTGAATATCATCATTAGGACCTGTGCCACTACCTGTACCATTGAACGTCCAAAAATTGCAGAAAACTTTCGAATTACCTAAAGAGGGTGTATAAAGTTGATTTCTGAAAGTTGTACCTAAAAACTGTATTGCACCATACGACTGTGCTTGCAAATAATCTGATGAAATAGGAGTGGCATGAAAAGCATATACAAGATTATGTTCAGGTAAAAATCCTCCTCCGCCTTTATTGAAAAAAGCACTTCCGCTCTCTGTGGTCGCCCTGATGTTTCTCACAACTAAATCTGACCAAAATCCAAGATAAACGCTATCCCATGCTTCGGTAGAACCATTAGTAATATGATAATCTACAATGACAAAATAATCTGCATAAGAGAAGTTATAGGCATAAGTACGTTGTTCTACATCTGCGCCGAGAGGAAACTGATGTTGGTCTATGGGAACAGTGGTGCCAGGTACAATTACGTTTTTATCTGTATAGAAACAAATTTTATCTTGATGGCTGATAGCACTTGCACTGTAAAACGAAGAACTTGTTAGAGAAGAACGTTCTATAATCGTACTTCCTACGGGTGCAGTAAATTCGTATCCTCTTTTACCCAGAGCATATCCTGATGGGTCATCTACGGCACCTGTGCTTACTCGGGTACTGCCTAATACTTTTGCACCTATCCATAGCCCTCCTTCAAAAAGATGTTCGGTTTTAGAACCGTTCGGATATTGCATAGAAGGCGGTCCATTAGGATTAGACCGTACATCAGGTTTACCAATAGTACCTACATTCGTTACTGATAAACCAAGATTACCTATATCCACAGTGTTTCTTACAAAACTGGATTGCGCAAACAGGCATACAGACAAGATTGTATTTATCCAAAGTAAAGTAACTTTCATACCTGCAAATATGAGTGATTTATACTGTTTTAGCAAATTATTAAATTATTAAGTGATGTTAGGTAAAGTGATTTTTTGGGCGTTCCTGCTTGCTTCGCGGCGCAGTCGGCGTGCTACGGGCTACGCTATCGCTTCGGTGCTGTTCGCACCATGCTGACGCATGCCCTTCGCATGCCTAACGCAGAAGAAGTGTTTTTTATGGGGTTATCGGGTTTACCCACCCACCCGCCCCCGAGTAGAAATGAGGTAAAAAACACTTCTTTTTTATTGAATATGCAAGTTTTTGCGAGGGCGGGGGCTTCGCCCCCGCCCTCGCAGTTCATGCTTTATTCCTTTGAAAAAGAACGTATTACAAGGTAAAACAACGTTTTTTATCTTGTTTTTTGCGTGAGGGATAGCAGCGGAAAGCCCGCAATGAGCGTAAGCGAATGAAGTACAGGAGTGGCATGCCACGTCTCTACTAGCGCATAGCCCGACCCCGAAGCACAAGCGCAGGGGACACGCCCAAAATAATCAAATCTTCAAACTGATTATATCTTTTTACCTTTCAAGGCTTCTGCGATAGCCAAGTCCATAGCCCGTTCTGCAAAAGGTTTGCTCACTTCATTCAACTCATCAATGGCTTTATAAATAAGGTCTTTATTGCGTGTTTTTACCATCTCTTGGACATGCGCTATGGCTTTTTGTGTATTTTCTTTTTCTTCCTGTGTAAGCAAATCTCCGTGTTTTTCTATAAACTTTTGCGTATGGTAGCAAATCTGGTCGGCTTCTCCGATAGCTTCCAGAACTTGTCGTTCTTGCATATCCTGCTGTGCATTTTGTAAAGAAGCCATCAGCATTTGTTCTACTTGTTCATCAGTTAAACCGTATTGAGGTTTTACTTCAATATCCTGTTGTATGCCACTGCGCATTTCTTTGGCAGTAACTTTAAGGATGCCATCAGCATTAAGAATAAAATTGATTTGGATTTTAGGCAATCCCGCAGGCATAGGCGGAATACCTTTGAGGTCAAATTCAGCTAATTTGCGATTGTCTTTCACTAATTCTCGCTCTCCTTGATAAACGGATACCTTCAAATTCGTTTGCCCGTCTATGCTGGTGGTGTATTGTCTACCTGCTTGTGTAGGAATTTTGCTGTTTCGTGGAATAATCACGTCCATCAGTCCGCCGAGAGTTTCTATACCCAAAGAAAGGGGCGTAACATCTAACAAAACAATATCTTTTCTATTGCCTGCTAATATATCTGCTTCAATAGCCGCACCCAAAGCTACTACCTCATCAGGATTGATTTGGTCATAAACTTCCTTGCCAAAAAAGTCTTTTACCTTGTTTTTGACTAAGGGAACACGCGTAGAACCGCCTACCATAACTACGGCATCAATGTCAGAAACAGGGAGATTAGCATCTTTAACTGCATTTTTACAACAATCTATGGTTTTTTGGATAATAGGAAAAACAATTTTTTCAAAATCCTGACGGGTAATATAACATTGTATTTTCATGTTGCCCCATGCAATACTATTTTGATAGATTTCCTGGGTACTTAATGCTTTTTTTGCGGTTTCTGCTTCTAAACGCAAGGATTGTAAAAATACTTTATCCTGTTGCACTTTTGAGTAGGAGAGGTTATTTGTACCAATCCAGTATTCTATAATAGCTTTGTCTAAATCATCACCGCCAAGGTAGGTATCTCCATTGGTGGAAAGTACTTCAAAAACACCGTTTTCAATGCGTAAAATAGAAATATCAAACGTTCCGCCGCCTAAATCATATACGGCAATAGTTTTAGCTTCTTCTTTATTCAGACCAATACCATACGCCAAACTTGCGGCAGTAGGTTCATTGATAATGCGTAATACTTCCAGCCCTGCGAGTTTACCTGCGTCTTTGGTTGCCTGACGTTGTGCATCATTAAAATAAGCAGGAACAGTAATAACCGCTTGTGTAATATCTACACCGAGTTCTTTTTCTGCGGCGTTTTTAAGCGTTTTGAGAATGTATGAAGAAAGTTCAATAGGGTTGTAAAAAGAATCACCAATACGTACCTTGACTAAATTGTCGCTGTTGTCATCAATAATTTTATAGGTAAAAAAATCACTATGTTCTGCGAGGTCTTTGTAAGATTTACCCATTAAGCGTTTAGCGGAATAAATAGTGCGTTCGGGTGCAGTGATGAGATAAGGTTTAGCTTCATGACCCACTTTTATTTCACCTTGTTCAGAAAAATGTACCACAGAAGGCACAATAGTTTGATTATTTTGTGCGTTGATAGCTATGGGTTGTCCGTCTTTTATATAAGCAACCAGACTGTTAGTTGTACCTAAATCAATGCCTACGATAAGGTTTTGTTTTTTGACAGTGCCTGTTTTAATGTCAATAGATATTTTTGCCATATTACAAAATAACAAAAATGCGAGAATTTTATTAAATTATGGTGTAAAAAAAACAGAACGTGTTGAGTATAAGATAAAATTATTATTGGGCGTGTCCTTCACTGCGTTCAGGTCGGGCTTTCCGCTGCTATCCCTCACGCGGATATGTGCGCATACATATACGCACACGCATACGCGTTAGGCATGCGGAGGGCATGCGTAGCATGGTGCGAACAGCACCGAAGCGATAGCGTAGCCCGTAGCACGCCGACTGCGCAGCAGGAACGCCCAAATAAAACATTGATAAATAATGTCTTGATGCATCACCCTAAAAGTAGAATAGAGCGAAATTTAATTTTTAACTATTTGTAAATCAATATGTTAAGATTTTTACTTTGGGTAAAATTTACCCTTTTTAGACACCTCCCGAAGCGCAAGCGCAGGGACACGCCCATAAAAAAGCGAAAAAATTACATAATGATGTACAAAATATAAAATATTAAGTTAGTGTGTTGTTTTCAAGTAATGAGTATAAGAAACAATAGCGTTCAGACTATTTAGTTTAGGAATAGCCCCTGTTTCATAGTTTCCATAAAAATAATTCACTGCTTTTGGGTTTTTGAAGTCTACATATTGTCCTACGGGTTTTTTTGAGGAAAAACCATAGTCTATGCCTACGCTAATCTCACCCGTTTTTCTACTCAGTGTACCACCAACAGTAAAATGAAATATATCCCAAGTAGAAGTATTATTGGAAATACTAAATTGTTCCTGATTTTCATAATCATCAAACTGTTGTTCTGTAAGCACATAAGAATAAGAAAGATTGGTTCGCAACCCCAGTTGTAAACTCAGGTGGTTTTTAAGTTCATGTTCAAAGCCTAACGCGATATTAGTAACAGGATTTTTGTACTCATTCAACCATAAAAATTTACCTATATTAGGTACATACACGTTATTGGGTTTAAGCAAGGGTAAAGAATCAGATTTTATGATGTAATACTTTTTCTGTTGTGCAAAACTTTCAATCGTTAACGCATACCTTGCTTTTTTAGAATGATATTCTATTCCTATGGCTATGGAAGCAGGGCTGGCATATTTAGAACGTAAGTTCGTTTGCCTGTCGGTGATACTGTGAGAAACATAATCAGGATTATTTGGAATAGCATATTCTATGTTGGTAATTGTTTCTTCCCGTTGTACGTTGGCAATGCCATAAATCGGGAGAGAGGGTAACGTAACCGATATACCGTATTTCCAGGGTTTATCGTGGTTGTTGCGTGCAAAACCAAGTTTGGTAATGGTACGCACATCATTGTAAGACAAAGATGTAGCGTTGTCAGAAGAAGCGATATACGCTTGTGATTCAGGAAATACACGTATGTATGAGTTGGATACATAACTCTGAAACCTGTATGCAAAAAACTGGGATATTCCCACAGAGAAGTCCGGTGAAATTTTGTAGCCCAATGCTCCGCCACCCCATTGCTCATTTACCTGATTATTGTATTCAAAAGCACCTACATAATCTTCAATACCCGGTTCGGATTCTATTACATTACTGGAAAACACGTGTCTTACATTAAATCTTGTGTGTGTATTTTGCTTAGTCAGGAGGGTGTATCCTGCTCGCAGGTTTTTATTTTTCTTAAAAAACACAATCCCTGATATAATCTGGGGATAAGTACCATATTGATTGGAGATAAGGGGTAGATTTTTTCCTGCACCGTTCTCTAAGGTAAGAAACTCTGCCCTGTAAATATTGGCAGTTACAGAAAGTTCTTTTTTCTCAATTAAAGGCAATAAAGAAGGATTATAAAAAATAGCGGAATTATCATTTGCTCCTGCTATCGCCGCACCTCCCATAAGTGCAGAGCGTCCTCCGTATTGTTGTGTCCAGTAATGATTTTCCTGTGTCAGTCCCTTTTGCCACACAAAAAAAGAAACGATACAAGTTAATAGATAAAGGTATTGATAGTTCATATCACGTATAGTTTCAGGCAAATATCAGAAAAATTTTTAACTTTGCAGGAATATGTTTGATGTTCCTGAGCGTTTTAAGAATTGCAGATTAGACAATTACATTGTTTCAGACAGTTTTATCTCACAGAAAGAAGCGATACAATCTGCTTACGAAATTATGCAATACCTCAAAAAGTATTATAAACGTAATTTTATTCAGAAACTGCTTAAAAAAACGCATGATATAAAAGGTATTTATCTCGTAGGACCTGTGGGTGTAGGTAAAACGCATATTCTATGCAGTTTTGTAAACATGCTTACAGATATTCGCTGTGCATACCTGCATTCCAGTACGTTGTTTATGGCATATCTGCACCGCCCTGATGAATATGCAAGGCAATTGGCTGAGAAATATGATATTGTTTGTATAGACGAAATTGAATTAGATGACCCGGGCAATGCCGCAAGGTTTATACGAGTGCTTCACTTACTTAATGACTTGGGTGTGTTTTTAATATGTACCTCTAATGTAGACCCTGAAAATTTTATTGAGAGTGGTTATCAGGACGAAAAATTTTATAAGTTCATTTCTAATGAGTTCCGTGAACAATACAAGGTCATTTTTATCAATGGAGAAGATTACAGGGTAAAATTAGCCAAAAGAGGCGCGTTTTATATTGGTAAGAACGAACATGTTATACCCTTGCTCACAGAAAGATTACAGAAATACACCGTAAAAAAACAGTTTTCCTTTAAAGAACTTCTGCATTATCTTACGGAAATAGACCGTAGGGAAGTCAAAAATATGCTTACCCAATACGAAGCAGTGAGTATAGAAAATGTAAAAATCACTTCCAGCGCAGATGCCTTGCGTTTGCTTAACTTTTTGGACGATATTTATCAGTCAAATCATTACATAGATTTGTATGTAACCGCAGAGCAAGACTTTAAGGATTGGTACAACAAAGAAAATATCGGTTATGATGACTATCAGGAACGTATTGCGCTTAAATTTGAACGCACTATATCCCGTATCAAAGGACTTTGCGAAGCAAATTATGTTACTGCTGAACTTAATACAACCTCTTAACGTTTTAACCGCATGGAAAAAGCGGAATTATTACAAAAATACATTGAATATGTTTCCAAAGAAGGACGCAGACCCAGTACAGTAAGCAAATTTACTTTTGCTATAAACATCAAAGAAACGGACTTTTACAGCCATTTTTCAACATTTAACCAATTAGAGCAGTTTTATTGGCACAATCTTCATGAAGAGCTGATAAAAAAAATAACTTCACAAGAAGTATACACCAATTACTCAGTACGGGAAAAACTGTTAAGTTATGCCTTTACCTTGATTGAAATGCTCAAAGAAAACCGCTCTTTTGCCCTGATAACATTGCAGAAAAATTGCAATGTGCTTGACAAATACAAAAAAGAAGTTAAAACCTATGCGGAAACACTAACCGCAGAAGGTACACAGAGTAATGAAATACAAGACAGAATGTTTATATCTGCTTATTATCCTGACTTAATTGTTCAGCAAATAGTGGCTGTTATTCACTTTTGGTCAAAAGATGAAAGCCCAAATTTTGAAAAAACAGATGTGTTTATAGAAAAATCCATTAACTTCGTTTTGGATGCACTTAGTAAAAATTGGTTAGATACAGGATTTGATTTCATTAAATATCTATTTCAGAAAAAATAATATAAATTTTCAGTAATTTGTTTTTTTGGGCGTGCCCTTCACTGCGTTCGGGTCGGGCTATTCGCTGGTAGAGACGTGGCATGCCACGCCTGTACTTCATTCGCTACGCTCATTGCGGGCTTTCCGCTGCTATCCCTCACGCGAAAACAAAGTAAAAAAACGTTGTTTTACCCTGTAGTACCTTATTTTTCAAAGGAATAAAGCATGAACTGCGAGGGCGGGGGCTTCGCCCCCGCCCTCGCAAAAACACGCATACAATATAAAAAGAAGTGTTTTTTACCTCATTTTCACTCGTGGGCGGGTGGGTGGGCAAACCCGATACCCCACAAAAAAACACTTCTTTTGCGTTAGGCATGCGGAGGGCATGCGTGCTTGCACGCATGGTGCGATTAGCACCGAAGCGATAGCGTAGCCCAAAGCACGCCGACTGCGCCGCGCAGCAAGCAGGAACGCCCAAAAATAAACTCATATTAAAACATTAAGAATTCCATGTTGAATGGAAAACTTTATCAAACCGACAAGGGTTCGGGAATTAGTCTTTTCCATTATATTGATGCGATGAGTATCTACGGTTCTTTTACTGATGTGCAGTTTTTCTGCAATTTCCTGACTGGAATACTCTTGTATAATCAGTTGTAAAATCTCTTTTTCCCGTGTAGTGAGTTGTATTTTCTCTTGTCCTATAATGGTTTTATAGTTTTCACGGATAAGGTTGGCAACCTCTTTACAATAATAGGTGCCATTATCCAATACAGTGCGGATAGATTGCAAAAGTTCTTGTTTGCGGCAGTTTTTAAGCACATATCCATCAGCTTCACTTTGCATAATTTGTGTAATGATGCTTTTTTCATTATGCATAGATAAAACCAATACTTTGATATGAGGATATTTTTCTTTGATATGTTTGGTTAGGGCAATACCGTTCATTTCGGGCATACTTATATCTGTAATCACTAAATCTATGTGCATATTATCAATGAGGGGAAGTGCATTTTTACCATTATTGGCTTCTGCCACTATTGAAAGGGTGGGTTCTTTGCTTAAAATAAATTCCAATCCATCTAAAAACATTTGGTGGTCATCTACAAGTAGTACATTAAATACTTCTATGATTTCATTTTCGTTCATAATATTTTTCAAGCAAGGTTAAAACTTCAGTGGATAAATGTTTTCTGTTAAATTTTTCGGATATTTTAACAGCATTATACGCAAATTTAATACGAAGTTCTGTACACTCTACCATTTTTTTAAGATTTTCATAAAAAATATTTGTTTTCTTACAAGGTGCAAATAAACCTGCTTTGTCATGGGCAATCTCTGCCTGCCATCCTTGATAGTTTGCACATACAGGTAATCCTACGGCAAGGTAATCAAAAAATTTATTGGCACTGTTGGTATTCAAAATTGGGTAGCTTTCAAAAGTAATCATGCCTATGTCGCTTGCGTACAGATAAGGTAAAATTTCTGCTTTGGGTACAGTTTCATAAAAATATATGTTTTTGAGTTCGTAATATTTTGTCAGAGATTTTATATTTTGAATGCGGTTTCCTGTACCAAGAATAACAAACTTAACTTGTAAATTATCTTCTTTCGCTAGGCGGGCAATTTCTACGAGGTGTTGTACGCCATTAGCGCGACCCACAGTACCCGAATACAAAGCAATAATACTGTTTTCCTTAAAACCGAGATTTTCTTTATGTTTTTTTTTCTCCTCTGCGCTGCAGGGTTTGAAAAAATCTGTATTTGTACCATTGGGAATAGTATAAACCTTGTTTTTGGGAACTCCTTTTTTAATAATTCTATCTGTCATTCCTTGTGAGAGAGTAATAATGGCAGTGGCGTGGTCATAAATTTTCTTTTCCCATGTATACAACCACTTTTTTAACAGCGGATTGCGAATAATTCCCATTTCAACAGGTACATCAGGCCATAAATCTACTGCTTCAAAAAAATAAGGGATTTTTTGTTTCTTGTACATTTGGTACGCTATCCAGCCTACGCTTAATGGCGTAGAAGACGCATAGATTATGTCTGTATCAGGTATATGTTTTACATATTGCAACGCATAGAACGCATATTTTACAAAAGCCTTTACGCGCTGCATGTAGTTCATAGAATGAGAATATTCAATATTCAATACCTTGACATGAATATCATCTATATTGAGTTCGCATATTCCGTTTTTGAAGATATGCGTATCAAAATAATGTTTTGGAAAATAGGCTTTGGTAGTTATTACGGTAACCTTGTGTTTTTTTGCCCATTCTTTGGCAAATTCATAAGAGCGGTTGTTTCCGCTTCCTTCGGGAGGGCAAAAATACTGGTGTAAATAAACAATATGCATGTTTTACCATTTGCTACCCAGCAATACTCCTAAAAATAATCCATGAAAGGCTTGATACTGCTTTGCTTCATACACCATAGGAACAGGAGAAAAAAAGAAATCACTTTGCAAACCAAACATAAGTCCCCGCACAAAATGCCTTCCATCTTCAATATCTGCTTGGACTTGAAATCTTGTTCCCAAACCTCCTTTCAATGTACTTTTATCAAACCCTGTAAAATATCCTGATGCACCATAAATATTGCTCGCATTATGTTTGTTTGGATTAAATGGTTCTTGAACGGTATAAGGTGTTACAGGATTACCATTTACCTGAGTTACATAAATATCCAGATAGTAAGGTGTAAGTATGCCAATAGAAGGTCCTATCCCTATACCTGCATGTACATTCACCTGATTGAGAAAGGAAGTTTCCAGTAAAGTTTTTTGAACGCCCACAGTAGTTTGTAAAATAGTAAGGTAGTTTAGTTTACCTAATATAAAGGTGTTGCTCTCGTATAAATTAGAGCGATACCGAAGTTCTTTGGGGTGTTTGATTGCATTAAAAGATACATTCACAAAACCTACATATTTCTGAAATTTCTCTGACTTTTTCTGATACTGCAAATCTATACCAATAGAACCTGTGGAATGTATTTTAGGCACATTAAACACAAAGGCATGGTTATAGACAGTTTCTTCTTTTTCCTGTCCGAAAACTATCCGTACAGATAAAAACATTACAAAAATAATGATTACCCTCTGCATGCTTAATTGGCTACCTCCTCCCATGATTTTAAATTTCTGTACATTTGAAAAATATGTAAATGCAAATGCCTTTCGTATCTGTCTAACCAATCATACAAAGTCATTTTGCCGTATTCGTCATGGAACACATAATGCTCCCATACTTCATCAGGAATAATTTTAAGCAGTTCTCCGTTTGTGGTACGTAAAAACTTGAACGTCATGAGGCACAAAGTTGCATCTTGCTGTTCGTATAATAAAGCGTCTGCCCATTTATCTTGGTCATACCCAATTATCATCTTTTCTGGTTCAGCTATAATTTTTCTCAAACGCACATACCCATTGGCTTCGCTGTCTGCCAGATGCACCAGAATCTGGTTGATACTCCAACTTTGGGGTGTAGGTCTGTATGCCCACATCTCTTGTGGGAAGTCTTTGAGTGCTTTATCCAAATCTTTGTTTCCGTTACAATAAGATTGTATTTTTGTTTGTTTGTCCATGAAATATGCGTATTGCAAATGTAATAAAATTACAACAATATTTTCAAATTTGTGTTACAAATACTTGACTTTCTTTTTCATTATGGGAGTTTCCATCAAAGTTACTGTAATTTTTTACTATCTTGCACCCAATTATGAAACAATGGCTTTTTAGTATATTCCTGTGTATTTCTGTATGTATGTTTGCCCAACAACCTGTACCTGCAAACGCTACTTCCCAACCGATATGGATAAAAAAGGCAACTATTCATACCGCATCTGTAAAAGGTACTTTTACAGGGGATATACTCATTGAAAATGGTAAAATCACCCAGTTAGGAACAATACAAAACGCCCCCAACAATGTTACTGTTATAGAAGCAGAGGGAAAGCATGTTTATCCAAGTTTTATCGCTCCCAACACCATTCTCGGATTGGCAGAAATTGAAGCCGCCCGCGCCACGCGCGATTACGCCGAAGTGGGAGTAATTACACCTAATGTCCGCACTCAGATAGGTTTTAATACAGATTCCAAAATTATACCTACGGTTCGCTATAATGGTATTTTGATTGCGCAGGTTGCACCTACATCAGGGTTAATTTCAGGGCAATCTTCTATAATGTATTTGGAAGGTTGGCATTGGGAAGATGCTACTCTCAAAGCCAATGACGCTATGTATATTCATATTCCTTCTTTCAGAATTTACGGAGAAGATAAAGAAGGTAAACAAAAAGAAAGTCAGGAAAAACGCCTTAATGAGTTATTCAAAGCCTTTGAAGACGCATACAGCTATTATATAGTTAAGAAAGCAAATAAAGTAAACTTCATTGACCAGCGTTGGGAAGCCATGATACCCGTATTTGAACAAAAAATGCCCGTATTTGCTGTTGCCAACGAACTAAAACAAATTTATACTGCCTTTGAACTTTCTGAAAAATATAAACTCAAATTAGTACTTGTGGGTGCAAGTGATAGTTGGAAAATAGCCAAAACCTTGGCAGAGAAAAAAATCCCTGTGGTATTGGAGCGTATTCACAGCTTGCCTGACCGAGAAGACGAGGATATTGATTTACCTTTCAAAAAACCTAAAATTTTACAAGATGCAGGGGTTTTATTCTGTTTATCTATGGACGGTTTTTGGCAACAGCGCAATCTTCCTTTTCTCGCAGGTACAGCCATAGCGTATGGATTATCCCAAGAGGAGGCACTTAAAACTATAACGCTTAATACAGCACAGATACTCGGTATTGCAGACAGGGTAGGGAGTATAGAGGTAGGGAAAGAAGCTACTTTATTTATCAGTGAAGGAGATGCACTAGATATGAAAACTTCTGTGCTGTTCAAAGCCTTTGTACAAGGCAAAGAAATTCAATTGACGAGTATTCAAACGGAATTGTATCAAAAATACATGCAGAAATATCAACTTAAACCGTAGAAAATATTTTTCTATGGGCGTGTCCCTTCGCTATCGCTTCGGGTCGGGCTATTCGCTGCAAGTCCTCACAGGCTAGCGCCTGTTGCGGGCTTTTCGCTGCTATCCCTCACGCGGGAATTTTCATGATATTGATTGCCCTTATTTTAGTAATTTCGCCTTCAAATGGCAAAAAAACTCATTTGTTTTGATTGGGCAATCAAAAGGTTACTTCGCAACAAAGCGAATTTTGTGGTTTTAGAGGGTTTTTTATCTGAACTTTTGTTTGATAACATCAAAATTGAAAA
>Ga0272446_1002012_pt1 | contig 28555 bp, 29 predicted proteins | sample YNPCB0061_FD_194587 | JGI IMG/M metagenome (GOLD analysis project Ga0272446, IMG submission 194587) | Hot spring microbial mat communities from Yellowstone National Park, WY, United States - YNP-CB-006-1 | ecosystem: Environmental > Aquatic > Thermal springs > Hot (42-90C) > Sediment | place...
GATCAGATAGGGGACAGCCCCTTCCCTCGCCGTTTTAATGACGACTAATTTTCTGATCATTTCTCCTTTTTGGTAGACTTCTCGCCTTACTACTTCTGCCCCAGACAGGTCGGGGGGAGGGGGGGTAGGAACTTGGGGGTCCGAGATGACCTGGTCTAGGCGCGCGCCCCCTTGGGCAATTTCTTTATCATCCCGGAGTCGGGCAAAGGTAGGAAAGATGGGACGGGGGGAGGGATGGAGTCCCATAAATTTGTAGCTCTGACCGTCCCACTGGAGAGTTTGGGTTAAGTTGTCCCGATCGGTTATGTTTACATCTTCACAGTTTATTTCCACAATGTAAGAGGGTTTGATAAAGATGACTGGTCTCCCGTTGTTATCTGTCATCGCCAAGGGAGACTCTACTTTATGCTGAGAAAAAAGAGCTAAAAAATTCGATCGTTGTTTGTCATCAAAACCGGAGCCTACCCTCAAAAGAGTCTGAAAGACAGAATGATCAGGCGGATAGGTCAAGGCTACTAGAATGGAAGTTATGCCATAGAGTCCTTCATATTCTCCTTCTACATAACCAATTACGGCACAGTCCAGGGAAACTTGGGGCTTAACTTTGTAGACCTCCGATCGATGTAGACGATGAATGACAAGACCTTCTGCGCCTGAGTTTATCTTTTGAGTAAAACAATGATGCTTCCTTCTGCCCGAAAGAAAGGCAAGTTTTGATCGTTACCAAACAATTCTGCTAACAAAGACCAGGTTTTACCAAAATCCGATCGGTTTGGTCTTAGGTCTTTGCCATCTAACATGATTATATCTAGGATAACTAGACGGAGTGCGGTGATTTCTGCTAAAGTGCCACTAAAAGAAATACGAATAACATCCCCAATACCAGCTCGTTTATTACCGATCGGGAAAGGATAATAGAGTTCACAACGCAACAAAGTCTTTTTGATCTTTTGGGCTTGCAAATGTTTTTGTAACTCTAAAAGGGCAGGCAGACCGACCCTTACTCTGCCAGAGGGGGCATTAAAGATAAAACATTGTTCTTGATCAAAAAAGACAAACACCCCTTCACCATCAAACTTGGTTGTCTCTAAGATCAAATCCGTGGTCGTAAAACGTTTTTCTAGTTGTTCGGGATTAAGACTGATCATCTTACGACTAAAGTTTGTCTCATATTCTGTAGCAATACCCATCAGTTGGGGGTCAGAAACCGCTCTCTGACTGGCAATAGCATAGCTACCATGTTTGGGGGTTAACTTACTCTGGTCGATCATCTTCTGTTTCGGGTAACTTCATTTCTTGGGGGCTGAGTAACAGGAGTAGCTTGTATTTTTTTTCCCCTGGTGCCCGGCTAATTTCACCATATAAAAAGCCCCGGTAGGGACTGCCCTTCTCCCGCATCACGAGAGGTTGATTGCCCTTGGGTCCGCCCCCAATTACAGCCATGGACTGGGACTGGTCTAGGTCTTGGGCGATGCGGTATAAAAAATCCATGGTCACCCCGTCTTTGTGGACTAGCTGGTGGGTATGGCGAAAAATAAAGGAAGTTAAAACCTGCTGGATGGGCATTTTTTTGCCCAGCTTGAGGGGCATAGGGCTATCCAGATTGGCAGAGCGATTTAGTTTGGGTCGCCGGTCGATCGGGTTGCCTTGGCTATCATAAATAATTTCATAGAACTGGAAGTCAGAAATGGGGCTTGGGTCCTCCCGATCGGGGTCAAAATAAGCGGTGGTCAGGGTTTCCATTGCCAGGATTCTGCCCCCCGCTTCCCAATTTAACTCTGGGTCAGTTGGGGGGTAAGGAGTTTGGGGTCTAGGTGCTTATTGATGCCCTTGGTAATAGGGACAGAGACTACCATCCCCCTAGAGGTAAAATTGGTGAGCTTGGGTTTGACGGTCAGGGGCGTTTCCAGGAATACCCTAGTGCTAGTTCCCTCATATTCTAGGTGAATCAGGCGGGCATCTTTCATGGCAAAGGGCAGTCCTATTTACAAACATTTATGGTAAGTCTCGATCGTTTGTTGCGCCAAGTGATACCAGTTAAATTTAACATCTAATATTGCTTTTGCCTGGAGGACTAATTTTTGCGCTAGGGCTTCATTTTGCAAAACTTGTAAAATCCCCTCCGCCAGGGAATGGGCATTATTTACCCTAGTCACAATGCCGGTCACGCCGTCCTCTACTACCTCCGGCAGCCCCCCCGTATCCGACACTACCACGGGCACCCCTGCCGCAAAGCTCTCTAATGCCACAATGCCAAAGGGTTCATAGAGGCTAGGAAAAACGGCGCAGTCCGCCACCGATCGGAGTTTGGGCAGGTCCCGATCGGGCATAAAACCAGTAAAAATCACTTTTTGGCTAATGCCCAGATGTTCGGCTTGGCGCTTTAGTAAGACTTCTTGGGCGCTCCCTGTACCAACAATTATGCAGTTTACCTTGCCCTCCATTTGGGCTAGGACATGGGGCAAAGCATTCAGTAAGACAAAAATGCCCTTCTCGTATGCCAAACGTCCCACATAGTAGATGATTTTGTAATCTGGAGGGGCAAACTGTAAACGCCACTGGCACCGATCGAAGTCCGGGATTGGGGCATCGGGCTTAATGCCGTTGTAGATCACATCCACTTTAGTAGGCGGGCAACCGAGGGCGCGCTCCACCTCCTTGAGCATATATTGAGAACAAACAATTACGCGGCGGGCTGCCCCCCCCAAACGCCGCTCCTGGCTACTAACATAGCGCTGACTATCCGTATGAATACCATTGTGCCTACCATACTCCGTAGCATGGATAGTTGCCACTAGGGGTAACTGGGTCTTTTCCGCTAGGGTGATGCTCCCCTCCCCTACCAGCCAGTCATGGGCATGGATCAGGTCAAAGGCAATCTCCGTGGTCAGTTTTTGCCCCCGCTCTACCATCTGCTGATTCATCGACTGCACCCACTTAAAAAAATCAGCCTGTTCCGGCACTGCCAAGCGATGGACTTCGATTCCATCCACCACTTCATAGAGAGGCGCATTTTCCGTTGCTACGGTTAGGAGGTGGACTGCCTGCCCCAGACGCACAATTTCGGGAAATAATCCAGCAACGTGCCTAGCAATGCCACCAATGATACGGGGGGGAAACTCCCAAGCAAGGACTAAAATTTTCATTAGGACATAAAACCGATCGATTTGATCCCATGTTTGAGCATAGAACTTTTACAGTTAGTAATAGAGAGAACCGTCGATAACCTTGATAAAATTTGACAGTGACTTAACATTATAGCGTGACTATGAATAATAAAATACAGGAAAAACTGGGGCAGTGGGGACAAAGATCGGTCTTGCTTCTCCAGGGCTGGTGGTTGGGATTGCTAACTAAAATTAACCCTGCTTTAGAGCAGTGGCGGGGTCAATTGTCTGGGGCAGAAACTGAGGCAAATGAAACGAACAAATTCCTAGTTCAAGTTAAAAAGTTAGGGGCAAATTTGGCGGCGAAAGTTTTACCCCTCACCCAAAAATGGCAAGCTGACCTACAGGCATTGCCCCCGGAACCCTTTTTGCCCCCCCATGTCCAGCAGGAATTAGGGGTGGCTTGGGAATTTGTCCAAACTAAATTGGTGCCCCGCCTGTTGGCTTTCACGCAAACCGTCGTGGACCAACTCGATCCTAAATTGCAGCAGTTCTATGGTTGGCTAGGGGAAAAGTCGGCGCAGTTCAAGCCCCTGGCAAATTTTCAGAGTAGCCCCCTCAAAGCTAGGCTGGTTACTGCCCTCCTCCCGATCGATCGGTTAATTCAGGAAGGGGCACCGGCAAAGCTAAAACCCGTGGTGGCAAAACGATCGGCGACCTACACTATCCTGATTGCCCTGATTTTATTCATTCTCTTTAAGCCTTCCCCCGCCCGGACAGCCAAAGAGGTTAACCCGCCGGTGATTGCCAAAACTCCCTTGAATAGTAAGTCCGTGATTCCCCCCGATCGGATTTTAGTCACCGACATCCAAAACCAAGTGGCAAAGGTATCCAAACTATTCGGGGAGGGACTAATTCAGAATGTGCAAGCCAACTTCAGACTGGGTAAGTTAGTAGTTTTAGTAACCGATGATTGGTATCAACTCAGTCCTTTTCAGCAAGATCAAATGATGGACAGTCTCCTAGAGGAATCCGTCAGTCTGGGCTTTAAGAAACTACTCCTCGCCGACACCCACCAGACCTTGATTGCCCGTAACCCAGACGTGGGCATTAAAATGGTAGTCCTGGCGCGCCAACCCAAATGAACGACCAGCAACACCCCCAATACTTTACTGACCGCCAGTTGGTCAATGATTTATTGGCGGGCAAGCCCACCGATCGGAATTTAGCAGACCTAGCCCGTCTACTAATCCGTTACCAGGGTTTTCCGGGGGCAAGGGACATCCAGGCTGATTTGCAGAAGTTGCTGCTTGCTTGGGGTTATGAGGAAGAAGCTCTATTTGCCTGTACAAGGGCGCTACACGATCGGGAACGGGTCTATAATACCCACCAGGATGGCAGGGATGACTGGGCATAACTTATGAGAACGATCGTGCGGCTAAAGGTCTTGAGCCTCATCCTAGCGATGGGGGCATTGGGGCTAACAGCGACAGGGATTCAACTAAACCAAGAATCATGGATCATTTGGGGGACAAGCGGGGTGTTCTTCCTCAGCCTACCGATCCTCATCCCATTCCTCTATCGTTTCTTTCTCACTTCCCCCCTAGGCATCCATTGGGACGTGACCTTTGCCTCCCTGATTACCTTTGCTACCCTCTTTCTGTTGGGCAGTTACACCAAACTAGATAACAAATTTTGGGAATGGGTGGGTCGCCTGAATTGGGAAGAGGGCGTACCAGGCGCGATCGGGGCAGCCGGGCAGGTCATTATTGCCATCCTGGCGGTCTGGGTAGCGGGCAGACAAAACGAAATCACCGAAAAGCTGACGGGGCAGCAGAATATCATCACCCAGCAACAAACGATCGATGCTTATTTTCAGGGCATTTCCGACCTGGTAATTGATCCCAATGGGCAGATGGAAGACTGGCCCCTAGAGCGGGTCATCGCCGAAGCCCGCACCGCAGCCCTGATTGGCAGTGTTGATGCGGGGGGCAGAGCAAAAGTAATCAGATTTTTATCGAGTGCGAACCTACTCACACCCCTCAAACGGGACGGACTGTTGGGCAGACCAATCCTGGATGGCACCGGCGGCTATGTCATTGACCTAGAGCATGGCGTGCGGGTGATCAACTTGGGTACGATGTTGGCAGGACAGGACTTGAGTCGTACGGACCTGCGTCGTGCCATTTTTTCGGGGGCAAATATGTTGAAGGCTAACTTTGAATTTGCTAATCTAACTGGCTCAGATTTTACCGGCACAATCTTGATTAAGAGTAATTTGAGGGGCACAGACCTCACCAATGTCAAGTTTTTCTATGGATGCCTAGAGCACGCTTCCCCCCGTAGCCGTAACTTTAGCCCCAACTTCCAGACGGGTGCCTATACGGGGGCAGTGGTAGAAGGGGCTGATTTTACTGGGGTAGTGGGACTTTCCGAAGAAAATCGCCAATACTTATGTGCTTGGGGAGGGACAGAAACCCGCCGTACTATTCCAGGAGGCTGTAGGGATGTGCCCAATCGATTGGTTCTTTAGTTTAATTTTGCAGACCTGTCTACCTCTGGGGGATGTGCCAGAGGAGGTATTACGGACAGAAATTTATACCCAGGGTCGATCGGTAATAGACGGCAAAAAACTTACCGCTGCTGAATATGCCCTTCTGCAAGAGCAACTCAGAGAGGAAACCAATGCAGAAGCAGCAATTAGTGACGATTTGAAGCACTTAATCCAGTTATTACGTCTACGTCAACTCCTGAAGCGGGTCAATCCCTTCTAAACGATCGTGGAGGATTCCTCCTGGGGAACTTGGACGGGGCTGGATAATTTCACAGCGTAGTAACCAACGATCGCTGCTACCGTAAAACCCGCCAAGAAGAGAGCAACCAAATAGCCCCCCGCCGTATTGGTGATGCCCACCTGCGCCAGAATACCCTTGCCCGTTATTACCTCTGAAGTTAGACCAGCGACAAAGCCAATCATCGCCATTCTACCGTTCCAGGTTTCAGCAAAATTACTAAATCCAAATACACCTTTACCACTGGGATTGACGTTAATATTTTTGGGGTCAATGTTGTTAATTACTGTCATAATTTTGTCCTGTTAGCTAGCGCCATTTTTGTTTTTCTGTTAACTTTTGTAAATATGTCATCGGAAAGAATCTCCCCCACCCTAGATTACGACCTCCTTGTGATTGGGGGGGGCATTCCTTCCTATTTGTTGGCAGAGGCAGCGGCTAAGAATCATGCCAGGGTGGGGTTTGTCCCTTCTAGCAGGCTAATGACGATAGCAACCTACCAAACCGATCGGTTAGGGAATTGGGCAGAGTCCCTGTCTTTGTTGGGGGTAGATGTCCTGCCGGAGGAGGGCTATTTTGGCGGCAGGCAGACCTTCATCTCCCGCGGCAAGAGCCTGGCTGCCAGGTTGATTGTCTTAGCTGTCCCTCCCCAGCACCCGCCGATTAAAATTCATGGTTTGGCAGCCGTGCCCTATGTGACCAGCGAAGATTTTTTCAAGATTGAGCGCATTCCTGATAGTATTGCCATTTTGGGGGAGGATGCCCTCAGTTGCTCCATCGCTCAGAGTTTAGGGCGGGCGGGGACAAAGGTGACTCTATTAGTTGCCAATCAGCTTCTGCCCCTCGTGGATGGGGAAATTGCTCGTCTGTTGCAGGGCAAGCTAGAAATAGATGGCATTGATGTTTTAACGACAACTACTCCTTCCGCTGTCGATGTTTTGGAAGATGGCAAAATTAGGCTTTGGAGTAGTGACCAATCGATCGTTTGTCAGAGTCTCTATCTACCTTTAGTGATTGAAGATTATCTGGAATCGTTAAATTTATTTGCTGCCCGGATCAAGGTTGAGCAGGGCATGATTGTCCATAATAACCGAGGAAAGACTACCAATCCCCGCGTCTTTCTCTGTCATCAAGAGTCCGATATTCCCTATCTATTAAGACAGTTATTTTGGTTTAACTGGCAGCCAGATACCCCCCTCAGACCGATCGTGGTCAATACCGATCCCGCCGTTGCCAGCCTCGGCATGACGGAAATTAGCGCCCGCCGTCGGTTTGGTAAAAGGGTCAGAATCGATCGTTATGCTCTTCTACCGGAGGGGCTTTGCAAGATGATCTGCCTACCAGACGGTAAAATTCTGGGGGCGCATATCCTGAGTGACCGGGCACCGGAAGTAATCGAATCGATCGGGTTAGTCATGAAACTAAATTTAACTCTCAAGCAAATTGCTCAGTATCGGTTTGAAGTACCAGCCTTGTTGACAGAAATTGCCCAACAGTTCCAGTACAAACAAAGCACTGCCGCCGATAAACTCAACAAAATACGCTGGTTGGCATTCAGACGATCGTGGAATTTCTGATTGAATCCGTTATATCTAGTACCATATAATAAATTTGACCAGGGTTGGCTGACAGGTAAAGCAAACGACTCATAATCGTTGATATGTGGGTTCGATTCCCACACCCTGGATCAGCCAGAGCCAATATTCCTGATTACCTTTTTTGCCTGTAATTGGAGAAGGCATTACTCCCCTCTGACCCCAGCCCTGGCTAATGCTGGCACTAAGAACTTGGTCAATAGCAGCTAGTTGACTGTCTCGATCCCGCACGATACCCTGCTTCCCTACCTTTTCTTTCCCTACTTCAAATTGGGGTTTTACTAATAGCAATGCTTCTCTGGGGGGGGCTAGCAAATGCCAGAGGGGAGACAAAATTTTGGTTAAAGAAATGAATGAAAGGTCTACCACCGCAAAATTGGGCATGGGGTCATTGTTGCCATAGATTTCGGCTGGGGTTAGATAACGGAGGTTGGTGCGTTCCTTCAAAACCAGTCTGGGGTCGTTCCTGACTGACCAGGCTACCTGTCCATAGCCTACATCAATGCCATAGACCCTGGCAGCCCCCCGATCGAGTAGGTATGCCGTAAATCCTCCTGTAGAGATACCCCCATCCAAGCAGACCCGATCGGTTACATTGATCCCAAATTCTTCAATCGCACCCGCCAGTTTTTCCCCTCCCCTAGAAACAAAGCCATACTGTTCCTTGAGGCGGATCGGGGCATCCGTAGGAACCTCTGTGCCGGGCTTATCACTGATTACTTCATTGACTAACACCCACCCAGCCCGGATCGCCCGCTGCGCCTGTTCCCTGGAGGGCACCAAACCCCGATCGACCAACAGCAAATCTAGCCTCTGCTTCACGGTTGCAGTCGAGCTTGGTAAATTCGGTAGGCAGCGATCGCAAGGGTGCAGTTACCCACAAAAGTCATAGTGGCTTGGAGCGTAACCAGCCATTCCATATCTATTGCATTATCAAACAGATGCCAAGTACAGGCACACAAAGCCCCGATTAGCGCTGGGATCATCCCGCCCGCCAATACCCGCAACCCCGGCTGTTGCCAGATTAACCAAATTGCCACCATCCATTCCACCACACTAGAAATGTGGATAATCCAGGTAGGAAGGGAAAGGGCTTGCATAGATAACTTTTCCTCAAATGAAACGCCCCACGATCGTGGGACGCTGTTAAATTTTTACTTAAGCCGTAGCCTTAGCATAATTTTCTGCCGCAAAATCCCAATTAACCAAACTATCCAAGAAGGTTTGGGCATAGTCAGGACGGCGATTTTGGTAATCGAGGTAGTAGGCGTGTTCCCATACATCCATCGTCAGGAGAGGGATTTGCCCGTTATGGAGAGGGTTTTCGGCATTGAGGGTCTTGGTTACTTTCAAAGTACCGTTTTCCAACACAAGCCATGCCCAGCCGCTACCGAATTGGGTCGCCCCAGCCGCTTTGAACTGCTCCTTAAAGGCATCCAAACTACCAAAGTCTGCCTCAATCTTGGCTGCCAAGGCACCGGTAGGAGCGCCGCCCCCATTGGGTTTCATAGAATGCCAATAGAAGGTATGATTCCAGACTTGGGCTGCGTTGTTAAAAATGCCCGCCTTGGTTGCATCCCCTGCAGTTGCCTTAACGATCTCTTCGAGGGATTTGTCCGCTAATTCGGTATCCTTTACCAGGTTGTTCAAGTTGTTGACGTAGCCGGCATGATGCTTACCATGATGGAAACTGAGGGTATTTGCCGAGATGTGAGGCTCAAGGGCATTTTGCTCATAGGGCAGATTGGGAAGTTCAAAAGCCATTATTTTTCCTCTCAATAATGTTTAGAGACACTCACTATGTTCCCACTTTATGACCCGATCGGGCAATCTTCCCTGGGGTAAATCAATTCTTTTTTGCCAGAGCACTGTAGGGCAGCACTCTAATCAACTCCTCATAGGTAGTAATACCTTTACAGACCTTCTCGATCGCGGCTATGCGAAAGGAAGGATACTCAATTTTACGGAGATAGCGGTTCAACTGAGCGGGTGAGCCCTCATAAATTAGCTCCCGGATATGTTCATCCACATCGACAATTTCTACCACCGCTTCCCTACCCAAATAGCCACTGCCAAAACACCGATCGCAGCCCTTCCCCTTCTGCCATTTCGTATTTTCGGGGGTGGGTACTATACCCAATTTATCTAGTTCGTGATCCGTGGGGGTATAGGGTTGGGCACAATGGGGACAGACCTTACGGACGAGGCGCTGGGCGACAATTCCCAACAGAGCATCACTGACCAAGCCCGGATCGGGACCCAAGTCCTTCAAACGGGGTATGGCACTAGGAGCATCGTTGGTGTGCATAGTACTTAAAACTAGGTGTCCCGTGAGGGCAGCCCTAATCACGGTTTCAGCGGTTTCGGGGTCCCGGACTTCCCCTACCATCACCACATCGGGGTCTTGGCGCAAAATTGCCCGTAACCCGGCGGCAAAGGTCATACCCGCTAGTTCATTTACTTGAGTCTGAGTGATATTAGGTAAAACATACTCCACGGGGTCTTCTACCGTAACTACATTGACCTGCTCTGTAGCAATCATCTGCAAGCTGGTATAGAGAGTGCTGGTTTTACCTGAACCCGTAGGTCCCGTAATAATAATTAAGCCCTGGGGTTGGCGGAGCCACCGATCGTAGATTGGCAAAGTACGTTCACTAAAACCCAGTCCGTGGAGCAAATTATTAGAGAATGGGTTTTCCCTGGGCAGTAGCCGAATGACCGCTTTTTCTCCCCCCACGCAGGGCAGGGTACTAACCCGCATATCCAAACCCGATGCCATATTGTCATTGCTGGTATATTCCTTATTGATGCGTCCATCTTGGGGGCGACGACTCTCGGCAATGTCCATATCGCACATCACCTTGAGGGCAACAATAATTTTGCGACTCAATTCTAGGGGTAACACTTTCACATCCCGCAAGATGCCATCGATGCGATACCTGACCCGCAAGCCCTTGGGGGTAGGCTCTAGGTGAATATCACTGGCGCGATTTTGTAAGGCAACCGAAATTAAGGCATTGATCCTTCTGGTCTGGTCAGCGGCTTGGGAGAGATAGAGATTGGTGACTTCGCCGATGTCCGCCTGCTCAACTTCGCCGGTGAGGGGGTTGATCAGGGGCGCAGAATTGATGCGGCTTTGATCGGGGACATTTTGGGTACGGAACCAGGCACGATAACTTTCTGGCGCGATCGGGACGATTTTAATTTCCGTCAAAGTCCGATCGGCAATTAGCCTGATAGTATGTTCTGGCAATTTAGTCGGGCAGCCGAGGTAGAAGCAACTCCGCCACAGTAAGAGGGGCACGACGGGGGGTAAAACATTCCGATCGTCAAAGGAGCGAAAAAAACGTTGATTTAACTCACTATCGAGGGCATCAATATTAAGTGCACCCTCAGAATCGACTAGAAGGTTAAGGGCATCCTGACAGGAGGCTATTTCACTAGATTGTAACTGTTTCCAGATCGACTTTTTAGAGGACAAAAGTTGCATAAAATCATGGTGAGGGGAACCATCAAACTATATTAACGGAAATTGAGAGGAATAGATTGGACTAAATTGGTAGAATAGACTAATTAAATTCCAATCAAAGGTAAAACCATGACAATTCAACGATTGACAGAAGCAGAGATCAACCAGGAATTAACTAATTTGAATGGTTGGTCCATTGTAGAAGGGAAACTACACAAGGTTTATCAGTTCAATGATTTTATCTCTGCCTTTACTTTTATGACTAAGGTGGCAATTTGGGCAGAAAAGCTCGGTCATCATCCAGAATGGTTTAATGTTTACAACAAAGTGGTGATTGATCTGACTACCCATGATGCGGGTGGAATTAGTGCCCAAGACTTTTTATTAGCTCAGAAGATTGACCAATAATCCAACTCTGCCCCTAGTGTAAAATCGATCGGGGTCAGGGGAATTTTTATGATCAAGCAATTCCTATCAGCTATATTAGGTTTTTTTGTTGTAGGTGCTTGTGGAACAAGCCTGTTTTTTTGGCGTTTGAGTTCTGTCTATGAAGCAAGAATCAAAGCTAAGTTAGAGCAAGCTACTAAGAGTATTCCCCATATTTTAGGCAATGAATATTTTGATAAAATTCAAGATAAAAATTCCGTACCAGATCAAGAATATCAAAAAGTTTTTGACAGATTAGAAAGTTATGTTAATGATGTAGGAGAGATTATCTTTATCTATGCCTATACCCTAGAAAAAGAACGAGTAGTAGAAGTTGCAGACACTCCTTCTGCCATTGAAAGATTGGAAGAAGCGCCCTTTTTTAGTGAATTCCGATCGGCACCGGCGGAACTAATCGAGATGTTGAAAGATGAAAATGCCCCCGCCTCTAAGTTTGTAAGAGGAAGTGATGAATATGGAGATTTTGTTAGTCATTTTGCTTTATACAAGAATAAAGCTGGTAGGCGTTTTTTGTTAGGAGCAGATATTGAAATCAGTCGAGAAAGACAGCGATTAAAGGAGTTATTTTATCTTAGTATAGGTCTTTCTATTGGTAGCGGAATTGTCTTTGGCTTTGTATCATTTAAGATAAAGGAAAACAGAAGAAATTTAGCTTTTCTTATTGTTTTATTGACGGTTTTTGTACCTCTCTGGCTAGTTTCTAGGGGAGAAAATCAAAAAAGAATATCTGATAATTTATTCATGGCAGCTCGTACCATACCAGAAATTTTAGGCGAAGAATATATCGATCGGGCGAAGTCACCAGAGAGTGTTTCAGACAAGGAATTTAGAACAATTATCCAGAAGATAAATAGCTTTACCAAAGATGTAGGCATAACCTATGGATTCGCTTTAAGACGATCGGCAGACAAAATTATTTATATTGCCGACAGTACAACGGGAACAGAGCTTGAAGAGGGATTCTTTGCAGGTTATTGGGGCGCTTATGACACCAGCCCGGATTTGATCTTACCTTTATTTGAAGCACCAGGCAAAATAGAAGGATACTATCAGGATGAATATGGCTCTTTCCGATCGGTCTTTTTTTCTCGGTTTGATAACCAGGGAGACATCCTTGTATTTGGTGCCGATCAACAACAAAACAATGTCTTATTAACTGAATTAATAGATTTTACTTTGGGATTATTCCTGGTTATTTTGTGGGGAGGACTATTAAAACTATGGGCATATTTTACTCTAAGCAGAATAAACGTCACTGTTCAAGTACCAAAACATAAGGCATATCAAAAGTTATTTTGGAAAACAGCTTCTATTTCTAGTATGGGAATTATATTACTTTTAGGTATTTTTTATATCTATACCCAAAGAGTACTCTACAGTAGCTATGGTAAGTTAGAAGCTAATGAATTACAAAATCAAATCGATCGGTTTAAGCTACTAATTGAGGAAGAGAAAAAATATATTGCCCGTCGTTTTGCAGATTGGGCGGCTTGGGATGATGCCTACAGGTTTGTGCAAGACGGTAATTCAGAATTTTCTAAAGTTAATTTAATTGTGCCGACCTTGATCAGTTTAGAAGTTAATGTATTGATGTATTTAGACTTAAATAAAAATCTGGTAGGCGGTAATGCTTATGATAGCTCCACTCAAAAAGCAACCCCTGAGTTAGTCAATAAATTTGTTACCTATTTGCAACAACATCCCAGCTTTTTCTCTTTTGAAAATATATCAGATCGTTTAAGTAATGTCGGGCTAGTAAGTTTACCAGAAGGTAATTTTTTGTTGTCCGTTTCACCGGTAGTCCGATCGGATTTATCCGGTGATGTCAAGGGCTTTTTAGTGATCGCCAGAAAAATCGACCGGGAATTTATTAACAATGTTGCCCGCCGCCAAAACCTCAACTTACAAGTTTATGAAATCAATGATGCAAAAAAAATCGATCGGTTTCAACCTATTATCAAATCAATTTTATCTAATAACCAAGATGTAATCTTACCTGCTAGTATTAATTTTACCTATGGCTATACTCTACTCCGAGATATTGATAATCAGCCTATCATTTTTGTTCGTTTAGTTACAAGAAGGGAGATTTTTTCTACTGGCAAAGATATTATCGATCGGACATTGTTATTGGCTTTAATTAGTTTTGGTATTATCATTTTAGTTACTAACTTGATCGTTTTACAGGTGACTGTACTTTCCCGCCTCTTGCGTTTAGTAGATAGTCTTAATGAGCAACAAGAAAAAGCAACCGATCGATTTGAACCCTTACCAAATTCAGGAAATGATGAAATTTCTTACCTAATTCAAACCTTTAATCAATTATTAGAAGTAAATCAAAGAAACAATGAAAAATTCATCAAAATATTTCGTGCAAGCCCCTTTGCAATTATGATTGTCAGGGCAACAGATGGTAAGATTTTAGACGTTAATTATGGTTTTGAGCAGCTATTTGGTTACAGCACAAAGGAAGCCCTTGATTTAAATATTGAACAATTTGGGGGATGGCTTTTAGGGGCAGATGGAGACAAGATATTAGGCAATAGTGAGAGTAATAATTTTTTGCGGAATGTGGAAATAGTTATTCACAATCGTTATGGGCAAGAAATTCCCTGTAATTTGTCTACGGAATTTATCACGATCGATCAAACTTCCTGTTTGCTTTACAACATTGCTGATATTTCTAAAGTTAAACAACTAAGCTCTTCTATCCTTCGTCTTAACTCCCTCTTGCAAGCCCAACAAGAAACATCAATAGAAGGCATCTTAGCGACAGACGAACAAGGGAGGATTGTCTCTTTTAATCAACGTTTTTGTCAAATGTGGTACCTCAATCCTGACGCACTTAACGATCGTTTGATTCATGAATTGTTGAATGAACCAGAAGTATTAGAACAACTAAGACAAGGAATTGAACGTGCCTATAACATAGATGCAGGTACCTATTCCGATGAAATTCCCCTGCCCGATGGAAGGGTGTTTGATGTGCGCGCCCAAGGCATTTATTCACTTGATAAAACCTATTTTGGTCAGATTTGGTACTTTCGCGATATTACTTCTTTAGTTACGATCGAAGAACAACTGTTTGCTCAATACAAAGAAATAGCTCAAGCAAATGCTGAAATTGCCAACTTAAATGAAAGACTGAAAGCAGAAAATCTCCGCATGAGTGCAGAGTTAAACATTGCCCGTCAAATACAAAAGATGATATTACCAAAACCGAAAGAACTAAAATGTCTTAAAGATATTGATATAGCTACTTTTATGGAACCTGCAGAAGAAGTAGGCGGAGACTATTATGACTTCTTTTGTTTCGGTCGGTCAGCTTATCTTACGATCGGGGATATTACAGGTCATGGGTTAGACAGTGGCATCATTATGTTGATGGTGCAGACAGCAATTACAACCCTGGTGCAGATAGGGTTTCAACCCCATGAAATTCTTGCCACTCTAAATGAAGTGTTACTTAAAAATCTCGATCGTATGGAGTCTGACAAAAGTTTAACCCTTGCTATTTTGTCTTGGCAGGAAGGAAAAATTAGAATAACCGGTCAGCATGAAGAACTTTTGGTCTTACGTCATAACAACTCGGTTGAAAGAATAGATACTATAGAACTTGGTTTCCCGATCGGTTTGCAGTCAGATATAGCTCCTTTTCTGAATTATGTTGAAACAGAATTGTTACCAGGAGAAACCGCAATTTTATTCACCGATGGTGTGACGGAAGCAGAAGATAAGGAACGTAATTTTTATGGCATCGATCGGTTATGTAAAGTAGCTCTAAAGTATAGACATCAATCAAGTCAAGCAATTTGTGATGGTATTATGGCTGATATTCGTCATCATAGAGGGGAAAGAGCGGTGTTAGATGACATCACTTTAATTGTTATTAAACAAAAGTAGGAATATGACTAAATTAAATTATTTTCTTTCCTTTGCCGATCGTGTCTTTCTTTGGTGAGGGGATAAAAATAGGCTAGAGCTAAACTTAGTAGTAGTAAAACAGCAGGAATAGGAGCAATAGCAATTCTAATGGCTTGTAGGGCTGAATCAGGCTGGATTGGCAGCGGGGCATAGGGTTCAGCTTGGATAAAACCCGATCGTTCTAACATGATACCTAACAGAAATAAACCAAATGCTAACCCCAACTTTTGCAACAATACTAACAATATGAATAGAACCACATCTAGGGCAAACTAAATTCAAGCTAGAATTACTACGACTGGAAATATTAGTATTAGGATTTTGGAGAAAAGAAAACTTTCTGTTAAATAGAAAAACAAAAAAGATAAAAATGCTTGCAATAATCTCATGAATTAATAACAAAATTAAACAACTATTAAATAATAGCAAAAAAATCTGTAACTAGTTTGTAGAGTGTATTTATAGCATCACTACATTAGGATTACTACCCAATAATCTATCTTGCTAAACTCCATTTCTTTCTCCTTATCTACCCTCTTTATTTTACGCTTTTTCCTTAATTCTGCGTAAGTCCTGGTCTGATTATCTAAAATCTCAACTTAAGTCTCCTTCTATTTCCATGATATTTGCGTAAGTCCTGATAGCTATTTCTTCAGTGGGAAGGGAGTAATCTATTTATTTTTCATTCCTTAGGGTCAAACCGCTAGGTATCTTTGGATGACATCATTACTGAGTTCCGCTGTAGGTCCCGATGCCACAATTCCCCCTTTCTGCATGGCATAGTACCAATCGGCTTGCTTAACAAAATGCAAATGCTGCTCCACCAAAAGCACACTAATGCCGGTTGTTTCTACAATGCGTCGCACCGCAGCTTCAATTTCTAAAATAATTGAGGGCTGAATTCCTTCTGTTGGTTCATCTAACATTAGGAGTTTGGGTTTGCCCAGTAAAGCCCGAGCAATGGCGAGTTGTTGTTGCTGTCCTCCACTCAAGTCTCCTCCCATGCGCTCCAACATCGTTCCTAATACCGGAAAGAGTTCAAAAATTTCCTGGGGCACCTTTTTTAGATGGGTAGGTGACTGGCGTGCCTCAAAGCCCAGCAATAGATTTTCTTCAACGGTTAAGCGAGGGAATATTTCTCGTCCTTGGGGAACGTAGCCAATGCCTCTTTTGGCTCTCCGATCGGGAGTCAGTTTAATTACAGATTGGTCTTCAAATTGAATATCACCTTGGCGGGGAGGGAGCAGTCCCATAATCGTTTTGAGTAGGGTAGTTTTTCCCACGCCATTACGACCAATCAAACAAACCATCTTGCCGGGAGCAACATTGAGATCGACTTGGCGCAAGATGTGGCTTTCGCCGTAATACACATCCAAGTTAGTCACTCTCAGCATGATCTTCCTCCTGGGCACCCAGATAAACTTCAATGACTTGGGGATTGGATTGCACTTCATCAATGGTGCCTTCACACAATACACTCCCTTGATGGAGCACGGTTACCTTTTGGGCAATTTGGCGAACAAACTCCATATCGTGTTCAATCACAATAATCGAATGTTCATTCGCTAGGGATACCAATAGATTTCCGGTGCGTTCCGTATCTTCATCGGTTAATCCCGCTACGGGCTCATCTACTAGGAGCAAATCGGGGGACTGGGCGACTAGCATCCCAATTTCCAACCATTGCTTTTCTCCGTGGGATAACAGTCCCGACTTCCAATCGGCTTTCCTTTGCAATCCAATGACCCCTAGAAGTTCCTCCACCGATCGGCGTTCCACCACCGAAGGCTGAAAAAATAGGGTGCCCCAGAGGTTCTTTTGTTTGTTGCTGGCGAGTTCTAGGTTTTCCCGGGGCGTAAGATTGAGATACACCCTGGGGGTTTGGAATTTCCTACCCACTCCCATACAAGCGATTTCGGATTCGGAATAGGACCGGAGGTCTCGCCCTTTGAAACGCACCTGCCCGCTCGTCGGTTTGACTTTTCCAGTAATTGTATCCAAAAAGGTGGTTTTCCCTGCTCCGTTGGGACCAATAATTGTGCGGAGTTCTCCTTTTTCCATGGAGAAGTTCAATTGATTGAGGGCTTTGAATCCATCAAAACTAACGGTTAGGTTCTTAATCTCCAGGATGTTCATGGTCTATCTCCAAATCTAATTCTCCCTCCAATTCCAAGGCGGGATAGGTGCTAAGGGTACGTTTGCCCATTAATTGCTGCCACAATTCCCATCCCTGTTCCCGTAACCATCCTACTAAACCATTGGGTAGTACCATCACAATGACCAAAAAGAGCCCGCCCTGAAAAAATAACCAAATTTGGGGAAATTGCTCACTCAAAAGGCTTTTAGCAAAGTTGACAATTAATGTGCCCAAAACCGCACCCACCAAGGATGCGCGACCTCCCACAGCCACCCAAATCACCATCTCGATGGAAAAAGCAATATCCATGGCTTTAGGAGAAATGATACCCGTTTGGGGGGTGTACAAAGCTCCTGCTATCCCCGCCAGGGCGGCTGAAATCGCAAATACAAACACCTTAAATCCCGTGGGGTTGTAACCCGTAAAGCGCACCCTGGGTTCATCGTCGCGAATGGCTACTAATAACCGTCCAAACCTGCCACTGGTAAGCCAGCGACACAGGGCATAGGTCAAGACTAAACAAACGATCGTGAGCAGATAAAACACCTGTTGGGTTTCGGGGGCAGTTACCCTAGCTCCAAAGAGAGTTTGAAAGTCGGTGAGTCCATTGGTGCCGTTGATTAATTTTTGCTGTCCATTAAAAAAGTTAAAGAAGATGATGGTCAAGGCTTGGGTAAGAATGGAAAAATAGACCCCACGGATGCGATTGCGAAAAATCAAATAGCCGATTATGGCGCCAAAAATTGCTGGAATCATCATCACTGCAACGATCGTGAAGGGGAAAGAGTAGAAGGGCTGCCAAAACCAGGGCAATTCTGTTACCCCATAGAGGGGCATAAAGGACGGTAACTGCACCTCTGTTCCGGGCTCGAATTGCAACTTTAAGTGCATGGCAAAGGCATATCCGCCTAAGCCAAAAAACACTCCATGGCCCAGACTCAGCAAGCCGGTATATCCCCAAATTAAGTCGATGGCTAAACCCGCAATGGCTAAGGCTAAAAAACGCCCCAGTAAGCTCACTCGAAAACCCTGCCCCAGGGACGTTAAAATGGGCGGCAAGACAAACATAAAAATCAGGGCAATAGCCACCACCACAAACACTTCGATCGTGACCGTCCGGGAGGGCAACTTTTTGACTTTGGCAGTTTCCATATTAGTTTTCCACAGTGCGTCCCTTCTGGGGAAAAAGTCCGGCGGGTCGATATTGCAGAAATGCCACAATCAGGACAAACAGCATCACCTTCGCCATGCTGGTATTGGCAAAGATAGTAAAAAATTCAAACAAGCCAGGGATGGGTTGCATCAAGTTGGCTAGGGTGCCCGATCCCAATAGATAGCTGATGGTGCCAATCCCCAAAGCCGCCACAATACTGCCCACGAGTTTACCTACTCCTCCTACTACGACCACCATGAAGGTATCAACAATGTAGTTCTGCCCGGTGTTGGGTCCTACTGAACCCAAAAAGCTTACGGCACAACCAGCAATCCCCGCCAATCCTGAACCAAGGGCAAAGGTTAAGGCATCGACCCGATCGGTGGGAATACCCAGGCAGGCACTCATGCTGCGGTTTTGGGTGACTGCCCTAATGCGGAGCCCCCATACCGATCGTTGAAGAAACCAAAAAATGCAAACCAAACAGAGGCTGGTGAGGGCAATGATAAACAGTCGCGTATAGGGTAACTGCACCAAATTACTTAACGCTAGTCCCCCCCGTAACCATTCCGGCGCTGTCACATCCACATTTTGGGCACCGAACCAAGGCTTAGTAACAGCCAACCGAAACTGTTTACCCAAAAGGACTCCGGTAAGCACCCCGATCGTGGCGGATAAAGAGAATAGGACCGTGATGGCTCCTCTGGGAAACCGGGGCATCGATCGTTTGAGTACCGCCATTCCCCCAAAAAACAACAGGGAAAAGACTCCCAAACCGGCGATCATTACCCAGTTCACACTGCGAACGAACTGCTGCAATATAAGACTTACGCCCCAGGTGGCTAGCAGGGTTTCCAGGGGACGACCATAGAGGAATCGAATCACGCTGCGCTCTAGTAACAAGCCAAACAACGCCGTAACCACAAAGGCCACGACCAAGGCAGGCAATACATAGAATTCCTTCCAAGGATTGCCCAGCAACTTGAACCCGTTTTGCACCACAAAGGTGCTGTAGGCGCCCAGCATCATCAATTCTCCGTGGGCCATGTTAATCACGCCCATCAGTCCAAACACGATCGTTAACCCCAGAGCTGCCAGGAGGAGCACTGCTCCCGTGCTGATGCCATTGAAGGTACCGTCAAATAATTGCAGCAGAGGTTCCACTAGATTTTATACTTCCCTCCCTTGGCGGGGTCAGACCAATCACAGGCAAAGCCCTTGGTTTCGGCTACATACTGATTCCATGGAATGGGATCAATGGCTTTGTCAGTAGAGAACACGATCTTGAACAAACCATCTTCGCCAACTTCGCCAATCCGCACAAACTTGGAGAGATGGTGATTGGCATTCATCGTAATCATGCCCTGGGGTGCATCAAAGGTTTGTCCATAGGCTGCCATGCGGACTTTTTCGAGGTCTTCAAAGGTTCCGGCTTTCTCCACGGATTGTTTCCATAGGTAAACCATGTTGTAGGCACATTCCATCGGATCATTCACCACCCGATCGGCACCATACTTAGCCTTAAAGGATTCCACAAACTTTTTACTGGCTGGAGTGTCCACAGTTTGGAAGTAGTTCCAGGCGGCAAAATGCCCCTTGAGAAATTCCACCCCGATCGCTTTCACTTCTTCTTCCGCAATACTAACGGACATGGAAGGGTATTTATCGGGTTTCAGCCCGGCTCCCTGTAATTGCTTGAAGAATGCCACATTGCTATCCCCGTTAAGACTGTTATAGATAATCCCGCCGTTAGGAAGGGCTGCCTTAATTTTGGTGATAATCGGCGTAACTTCGGTGTTGCCCAGGGGAAGATAGTCTTCACCCACCACCTTTCCTCCCTTTGCCGCAAGCTGGGCTTTAATGATGGTGTTAGCGGTGCGAGGGAAAACGTAGTCCGAACCCACAAGGAAGAAGTCCTTGCCCTTTTTCTCCAATAACCAATCTACGGAAGGTTCAATTTGTTGGTTGGGAGCAGCACCCGTGTAGAAGATGTATTTGGAACATTCCTGTCCTTCATACTGCACGGGATACCATAGCATATGTTTCTTGTCTTCAAATACGGGCAACACGGCTTTACGGCTAGCGGAAGTCCAACAGCCAAATACGGTAGCCACCTTGTCCTGATCGATCAACTTCTTAGCTTTTTCGGCAAAGGTGGGCCAATCCGATGCGCCATCTTCCACGATCGGTTCGATTTGTTTACCTAGTACGCCCCCCGCAGTATTAATTTCATCGATCGCCATCTGCTCTGCATCTACCACACTCTTTTCGCTGATTGCCATCGTGCCACTAAGAGAATGCAAAATACCCACCTTAATTTTCTCTCCTCCAGAAGCTGGGCTGGGGCTACTTGTACTGTCTTGGGGCTGATTGCCGCAGGCTTTAATAAGCAAGCTAGTTCCTGCTACAGTAGAGGTGTAAATCAAAAATCGTCTACGATTGAATGAACTCATAGCAAGTAAATGGTTTCCTTTGGGATGGACGTTGCAAAAAGATGTTGGGTCATTATCCATAAAACGATCGGAATAATATGTATTCATTGCTACATTCTAAATCCCTCAAACCCTTGACCAGCAAAAATACAGACATTTTGGGAAATAGTATCAAAGACAACTTTAATTATTTCTAATTCTGTAATTATCATCTCGGGTATGTCGTAACGGACGACCTTTAATTTTGAACTATTAAGGTGTGGGATAGTGAAAAAACAGAAGAATAGAGTCTGTAGGTTTGCTACAGCATTGACAATTTTTCCCATGTGTAGTTTTGTGGTTGCCAACATAGCATGGGCTGAAGAAGTTAGGGTTAGGGAAAATCAGACCAGAAAGACTAACATTGTTCAAGTGACATCTGTCTCAGAACTGAGTGATGTCCAGCCCACTGATTGGGCATTTGTCGGGTTGCAGTCCCTAGTCGAACGCTATGGATGTATTGAAGGCTATCCTAATAGAACCTATTTGGGAGGAAGGGCAATGACTCGTTATGAGTTCTCTGCTGGTTTGAATGCCTGTTTAGACAAAATGAATGAGATTATCAGTGCGGGACTTTCCGACAAGGTCAACAGAGATGATTTGGCTACCTTGCAAAGATTGCAGGAGGAATTTGCTGCTGAATTGGCAGCCCTAAAAGGTCGTGTAGACGGATTAGAAGGGAAGGTAAAAACCCTTGAGGCGCAGCAATTTTCCACTACTACCAAACTCAGTGGTTTAGTTGCATTTAATATTACCGGAGCCTCTGGGGAAAATGTCAAGCGAGAGACCGGAGTAAGGCTCCCCAACGGCTCTCCCCAAGTAGTTACAGTAAAAGATAAACCCAATCTGACATTTAGCGGTTTAGTTTGGTTGAACTTAAATACTTCCTTCACAGGCAAAGATAACCTGACTACTCAACTAGCAGTTGGCAATGGTAATTCTCCTGCTAACGAATTTGTCTCTGCTGGGCAATTCAACAATACCGGTGTACCCTACTTTGATCAAACTTCTGGGGCTGCAACAAACACTTTAATTCTGAGGGAACTTTCCTATACCTTTCCTATCTTCAGTGACAACACGCGCCTAACGATCGGTCCGCGTTTGAACTATTACAAAATATTTGATGACAATCAGTTCGCTAATATTTTCAATGGCGGCACCTTTAATTCTACTAGTAGCACTTTTTTAAGTCTGGTGAATCGTGGCGCAGGAGCCGCTTTATCCCATCAATTTTCACCCCAATTTTCTGGTACCGTAGGTTATCTAGCAGAAAGTAATGAGTTTGCTACCAACAATGATGCTTCCAACCCAACTAGGGGGCTATTTGGCGGCACCAATATTCTTTCAGCGGAGCTAGTCTACAAGCCAGTCAAGGATGCCAACATCCGATTAAACTATAGTCGCTACAACTTGCAAAACGATGCCCTGCAAGACCCCTTTAGAGCGGGGGAGCCTCTTCTAGGAATTTTGGATGATGGCTTTGGCGGCAGACTCAACAATGCCCAGTCCAACATTTATTCCATCAATTTTGATTGGTTAGTTGCCAGAGGCTTTGGTGTGTTTGGACGTTATGCTTTCAATGACACCAATGTTAATGCTGCCATTGCCAGCCGCAGTGGTACGCTGAATGCCCAATCTTTTCAAGCGGGGTTGGCTTTTCCTGATTTATTTAAGGAAGGTGCGATCGGGGTGATCTCCCTGGCGATGCCCAACAACATTACCTCCGGCAAAAGATTTTTTGTCTCTGGCTCAGGAGATGGAACTAACCAGCTAGATTTAGAACTGTGGTACAAGTTCCCGATCGGCAGAAACATAACCATTTCGCCCAACTTTTATTACATTTTCAATGCCAATAACTTTAGTAATAACAACTTCTGGGTGGCAAATCTAACCACAAGGTTTTCTTTCTAAGGCTTGTGTTTGAACTCGTAGTAATTTCATTGCTTTTTATTTACATAATGGGAAGAACTTTTTATTGGCGACGGCGACAGGTTATCAGAGCCATGATGGCAGCAGCTGGGTTTGGTGTGGCAAGCCAATTAACGACAGCTTGCTCTAGTTCTTCCCAGGCTCCATCTTCTCCCTCTGCACCAGATTTGATCGTGGGGTTTATCTATGTCGGACCCAAAGATGATTTTGGTTACAGTCAAGCCCATGCAGAAGGGGCTGCCACGATCGCTCAGATACCAGGCGTAAAAATCTTAGAAGAAGCCAGTGTACCCGAAACCAATGTGGTGGCAGAAACGATGCGGAGCATGATCGAGCAAAGCAAGACCAATATCCTTTTTCCCACTTCCTTTGGTTATTTTGACCCCCACATTTTGAAGTTGGCTGTAGATTTCCCTGAAGTGCAATTCCTCCATGCGGGGGGGTTATATGAAGAGGGAAAGACTCCCCCTAATGTGGGTAGCTACTATGGATACATTGACGAAGCCCAGTACATCGCTGGTATTGTGGCTGCCTCCACCAGTAAAACTGGCAAATTGGGTTTTGTTGCCGCTAAACCTATTCCTCAGGTACTCCGCAATATAAATAGTTTCACGATCGGTGAAGCCCTCCGTTACGACTAAGGTAATTTTTACCGGAGATTGGTCATTACCAGTCAAAGAAGCAGAGGCAGTGAATAGCTTAGCTGACCAGGGAATTGACTGCGTAACCTGCCATGTGGATAGTCCTAAAGTGGTGATTGAAACAGCCGAGAAAAGGGGGATATTTTCTAGTGGTTACCATGCCAACCAAGGGGCTTTAGCACCAAAGGGCTACCTCACAGGAGCCGAATGGAATTGGTCTAGTATTTATACCAGATACATTGAACAGATCAAGGAGGGTAAAACCCTAATGAATGGGGGCATTCCCCATGTGGTGCGGGGAGGATTAAAGGAGAACTTCTGGAAACTCTCTCCCTATGGTGTTGCCGTTAGTGAGGACACTAAAGCCAAAGCAGACCAAGTTAAAGCAGAGTTCCAAGCAGGCACAAAAATGATCTATCAAGGAGAACTCAAGGATAATAGGGGGGCTGTCATTCTTCCGACCGGGAAGTCCTATGTAGCTACTGCCCTAGAATTGGAGACTATGAACTGGCTAGTCCAGGGTGTACTGGGAGACTTAGCCTAATGAAAGCAGACTTCTGGCGGCAAAAGAGTGAATCGATCGTGATCCCGATCGTTGCCATTTTATTATCAATGGTATTATTTGGTCTTTTTTGTCTTTTCCTGTCTAAGGCGAATCCTTTCGGCGTTTTTGGTTCCATTTATCAAGGCTCTTTTTCAACTTGGAGCACCTGGCAACGTACTCTGATCGGCGCAGCACCGATTATGCTCTGTGCCCTTTGTACAGCCCTACCTGCCCGGATGGGATATGTCATTATTGGAAATGAGGGAGCTTTGATTGTGGGAGGTTTAGGAGCGATCGCGGTCGGATTGACCCTAAATAATTTACCACCATTGTTAGTACAGATTGCTATGGCGATCGGTGGTATTACCTGGGGAGGATTATGGATCATGGCTGTAGGTGCTCTGCGTCACTACCGGGCGGTAAATGAAACAATCAGTAGCCTATTGATGAATTACATTGCCATCGCCCTAATGAATGAACTGGTGGAAGGAGTCATGCGCGACCCTAGTTCCCTCAACAAACCCTCTACCTATTCCCTGGCAACGGTCAATATGCTAGGAGCATTGCCAGGAACGAGAGTGCATTATGGCTTACTTTATGGATTGATCGCCTGTGGTCTTGCGTATTTTTTGATCGAAAGAACAACCTTTGGGTTTTCTGTGAGAGCAACTGGAGGAAATATCCGTGCTGCCAAAATCACTGGGCTACCTGTAGGGAAATTAGCTTTAGCAGTCACTTTTTTGGCTGGTTCCTGCGCAGGTCTGGCGGGTATGGTAGAAGTTGCCGCAGTCCATGGCAATGTCAATGCAACCCTTAATTCGGGCTATGGCTACAGTGGTGTTTTAGTTGCCTTTATTGCCCGTTACAACCCTCTGGCATCGGCTTTAATATCCATCTTATTAGGAGGGATTTTAGCCAGTGGAGGTCTATTACAGAGATTACATAACCTACCCGATGCTGCCGTTTTGGTATTTCAGGGTCTGGTTTTTCTCTGCGTATTGTGGAGCGAGTGTTGGTATGGTCAATGGTCGTTTTTTAGTCCCAAGGAGTCGGCGTGATGGCAACAGAAGCTCTGGGATGGTTGGGTGTACCCCTTGGTATTGTGGGGGGGATGCTCAGGGGAAGCGCACCTTTTTTGTTTGTCAGTCTTGGGGAGTGTTTAACTGAAAAGAGTGGCAAAATCAATCTGGGCTTAGAGGGCACTCTCCTGATGGGCGCAATGTCTGCCTATGCTGTTTCCTATCTGACTAAGTCTCCCTGGTTAGGTGTCGTAGTTGCTGGTTTGGCTGGAGCCTTACTAGGATGTATTCATGCTTGGTTAGCCCAACAACGGAGGGTAAACGATATAGCTGTTGGCATTGCTATGATTTTGTTTGGGAGTGGGTTGGCATTCTTTTTAGGTAAACCATTTGTGCAACCTGTGGCTCCTGGTCTCGAGGCGATTTCTTTAGGCAATTGGAGCAATGTCCAACAAGTCCAGGCGGCTTTGAAGATCAATCCTTTATTTTTGCTGGGAATTGTCTTAGTTCCTTTGATTCAGTGGTTTTTCCGATCGACTCGGTGGGGGCTTTATGTCAGAGCTGTCGGCGATAGCCCAGAAGCTGCCAGAGCGATGGGGGTTTCAATTTGGCAGGTAAGGGCAGCATCGATCGTGTTTGGTAGTTTTTTGGCGGGGGTAGGGGGAGCATATCTATCTCTTTATTATCCAGGAAGTTGGAATGAAAGGATTTCCAGTGGTCAAGGATTGATGGCTGTGGCATTGGTCATTTTTGCCAGATGGGATCCGGTGCAGTGTCTCTATGCCTCTTTGTTATTCGGCGGCGCTCAAGCAATTGGACCTTCCCTCCAGTCTGTAGGAATCACTTCCTTTTATCAAATATTCAATGCCTCTCCCTATATTCTGACCTTGATTTTTATGGTTTTACGTTGTTCTCCCAAACGATCGATTGAAGGCTCACCAGGTGCATTAGGAGAAATCAACTAAAATGATGGTTCAAATTAGAGTAACCCTAGAGTTTGATCTCCCCTGCTCCCTTACCAAGAGGGATTACGGGGGAATAAATTTAGCTAAGCCCGCAATTTTATTAACTTTCTTAAAATGATAAATATCCCTTCCCTCCCCTATGCCTATCCCTTCAATGGCGATTTAAGAGTTGAAAATACTGCTCTTTTGATTATTGATATGCAGTTCGATTTTTGTGGTGTCGGGGGCTATGTCGATCGGATGGGCTATGACATTTCTCTGACGAGAGCGCCAATTACACCGATCGGGAATGTCCTTAAAGCCATGCGAAAGTCGGGTTTTGCCATTATTCACACCAGAGAAGGGCATCGATCGGACTTGTCTGATTTACCAGCAAACAAACGGTGGCGGTCCCAACAAATTGGCGCAGGCATAGGTGACCCGGGTCCCTGCGGGAAAATTTTAGTAAGGGGAGAACCAGGCTGGGAAATTATCCCCGAACTTGCCCCTCAGCCCGGGGAACCAGTCATAGATAAACCAGGAAAAGGCTCTTTTTATGGAACGGACTTAGACCTTATTCTGAAGACAAAAGGAATTCAAAACATCATCTTGACCGGCATTACCACCGATGTCTGTGTCCACACCACCATGCGGGAAGCCAACGATCGGGGTTATGAATGTTTACTGCTAACAGATTGTACTGGTGCTACAGACTATAGTAATCATCTAGCCGCTATTGAGATGATTCAAATGCAAGGCGGTGTTTTTGGTGCCACTGCCCTATCAGTCGATTTGTTAAAAATTCTTCAAGCTCATTATGAATAACAGTCTCACCCTCTCCCAAGTTGAAGCCCTAAATCACAACCCTCCCCCAGACCTAATGGCGGAGCAACTGACAAAGCGATTTGGTAATTTAACAGCCCTTGATAACGTTACTCTCCATCTGAAGCCGGGGACATTCCATGCCCTGCTAGGGGAAAACGGCGCAGGTAAAAGCACCTTAGTCAAATGTATTATGGGTTTCTACCTTCCCGATCGGGGTACGGTCAATATTGACGGACAGGCTCGGAACATCAAAAATCCCCGTGATGCCCATAAGTATCATATTGGCATGGTTTATCAACACTTTACCTCCGTTCCTGCTATGACTGTGGCTGAGAATTTGGTCCTATCCCGCACTGGGGGAAAGTTAATTATCAACTGGAAAGAAGAATTTGACCAACTAGAGGCATTTATGGCAGATGCTCCTTTCCATCTTGATCTGCGGATGCCCATCGCCCAGTTAGCTGCTGGACAAAAGCAAAAGCTAGAGATATTAAAACAACTTTATCTGCACTCACAAATTCTCATCCTAGATGAACCAACCTCTGTATTAACGCCCAATGAAGCCGATGAGGTGCTTGGTCTAATTCGCCAGGAGGTGGTAGCCAAAAAACTAAGTGTGTTGCTGATCAGTCATAAATTTCGAGAGGTTGTCAATTTTTGTGATGAAATTACGGTTTTACGCAAAGGAAAGTTTGCAGGGCATGGCTATGTCAAAGACCTAAACGTTGAAGCAATGGCAGAAATGATGCTAGGAGAGAAGAAACAACCTCATGATGTCTGCAAGACAACCACAACTACTCCTCCCTCTCCCGCACTGAAAATAGAACAACTTAAAGCGACAAAAGACAACGGACAAACAGCAGTGAATAACCTCAGTCTGGAGGTATATGGTGGTGAGATTGTGGGAATTGCAGGGGTTTCGGGCAATGGACAAAAAGAGTTGGTAGAAGTTTTGGCAGGACAACGCTTCAGGGGAGCTGGTGAAATATTTGTCAATGAACAGAACTACAACGCTACAAGACAGGAAATGACTGCCCATCGGGTTCATATTCTTCCTGAAGAACCCCTCCGCAATGCCTGTGTACCCAATATGAGCGTGGGAGAAAATATGGCTATGCGTACCTTCGATCGTCCTCCCCACTCGATCGGCGGGTTTTTATTAGTGTTACGATCGATTATGTCCGCTGCCCGTGGTTTAATTAGTGCCTTCTCTATTCATACTCCCTCAGAGCATACCCCGATCGGTAATTTATCTGGGGGCAATGTCCAGAGGGCTGTGCTCGCCAGGGAACTGTCAGCATCCCATATCAATTTGTTGGTCGTGGCAAATCCTTGTTTTGGGCTAGATTTCAATGCAGTAGAATTCATCCACAATGCCATTTTAGATGCCCGTAATCAGGGCGTAGCTGTGTTGTTGGTCAGTGAAGACCTCGATGAATTGCTTAAGTTAAGCGATCGTTTGGTAGTGATGAGTGCTGGCGAAATTACTTACAGCAGTAAAGCAAAAGAAATCGATTTTGCAATGCTTGGCAAAAGTATGGCGGGGCATTAAAACGTG
>Ga0272446_1002013_pt1 | contig 28554 bp, 24 predicted proteins | sample YNPCB0061_FD_194587 | JGI IMG/M metagenome (GOLD analysis project Ga0272446, IMG submission 194587) | Hot spring microbial mat communities from Yellowstone National Park, WY, United States - YNP-CB-006-1 | ecosystem: Environmental > Aquatic > Thermal springs > Hot (42-90C) > Sediment | place...
GTGTTTTCGGCCGATTTTGCCGGACTGTTCCTCACCATGAGCGCGGTGAGCTACGCGGCGGGAGAACTCATCGACCTGGGCATCCCGGTACGCACGCTGGCAGTGTGCTCGGGGCTGCTGGGGCTGGTTCCTGCCGCGCTGTGGGGGATTGCACAGAGAGGAAATCTGGCAGGAAAACCCGCCGGATGTGCCCAGCAGCCCCCGGATGGCCTTGCCTGAGCCCGGCGCGCTCACGGCTGTGGCGTCTGGTTCCGGTAGTAGCGCTTTTCGATTTCCTCAAGAGCGGCAGGGTTATAGCACGCCGGGCACTCCACGGCGCTCACGCCTGTGGCAGCCGCGATCCTCCGTAACGCCTCCGCCGGAGAAACCTCCTGGAGCCTGCCGAACCAGGCCTCATCGAACAATTCCGCTGGAGGATCGCCAGGATGGAACCAGGCGGTTGTGGATTCTGCGAAGAGCTCCCAGCGGCCATCCACGAGTTCCTCGATCCTGACCGCCAACGGAACACAGGCGTAGTCCAAAGCCCGCCAGAACGTTTCGCGCCGGTTTTTCATGGGTTCGTATTGCGAAACGCTGACGGCCACGCCGGCGACATTGGCCCGGCCAAGGTCTTTTTCGTGGGAAAAGCGGCACTCCTTGCCGGCATCCTCGGCGTAACTGCTTCCGGCTTCGAGCACTCTGGTGGGAATGTACTCCGTCATTTTCAGTGCGAACTTCTCAAAAGCAACCGTTGCTCTCCCGTCGCTTCTGACGATCCTGCGGACCGGACCCGATTCCGGGTGGCCGGGGAAAGTGCTGATCCACACTTCCGCGCCGTCCCGGTTGACTGCAACGGTCCTTTGCTCGGTTACTCTTGCCTTTCCGTCCTTCCCCTTGCCCACCGTGATCTGCATCATCGTGTAAGGCTTGCCCCGAATGACAGTCCGGGTGCGCGCCGTGACCGCCTGGCTGGCAATCCAGCGGCTCGCGAAAAACGCCCCCAGGCAGCAAATGGCGAGCAGGCTTATGCCGGTGAAAATCCGATGGCTGTGGGTCATGCTGTTTCCCTCTCTTGTCTACGCAATTCTTCCCACGGGCACGAATAGCAGCCGTACACAGTGTAACAGCCGAAAAGCGCGCAACTTTGTCCCGGCTGAGGCACGCATCCGCGCTGCCCCTCCTCGGGGGTCACGTAACAAAATCCTACTGTGCACATCCACACCCAAGTACCATTGCAATCCACGCTCAGACAGTTGCTCATGCGGCCTCTGCTGACCATTGGAGTGCAAGGGTACCCGCCTCCTGATGCGATTCCCGCGCCAACCATGATTCCCAGAATGCATACTATCCCAATTCGGGCAATGCGGTTCCGGATTTCGAAGAGTGAGGTGAGTGACTTCATGAGTTACTTTTACCCCCCCGTGATTTTGTCAAGAAACACATTGTCCCTATCTGAATTTATTTAGGGTTGTACTTCAAGGAATCCAGACAGACCAGGCGCCCAATTCCCGATCGAGGCGGCGGGTATTACCGGCGGGCTGAATCCTTTCCGGTGAGCAGGGAGTTCGCTCCTCGCGTTCGGCACGACAGGAAGGGCAGCCCCTGCACGGTCTTGCCTTTATGCCATTTGCCGACGCACGCGGATCAGGGCGCCGGGTTCACAGGCGGCGCGTGTGACAGCCCGGTTGGTTAATCACTGCGCACGCGACGAACCCTGGCAAACCCTTCCTCCTCGCGCGGCAGCTCGAGCCGCGCCGCCATGCGGTCCATCGCTTCTTCCGGCACCACGCGCTCGCGCAGCCGGTTGCGCCGCTTGCACTCCTCGAGCGGCACGTCCATGTACACCGCTTCAATTTCGCAGTCGAGCAGTTCCGCCAGCCGGATCCACGCGCGCCGCTCCCGCCGCGTGATCGAGGTGGCGTCGATCCAGGTCTCGGCGGCGCCCGCGGCGGCGCGCATCCGCACGATCTCGCGCAGCAGCCGGAACACGAGGCGGTTCACGTTCTGGTTGGCCTCGTCGCCGGTGATGAGCGCGCGCATGCAGTCGCTCGAAAGCGCGCGGATGCCCTGCTTTTCGAGCCACGTGGTCTTGCCCGAGCCCGGCAGACCCACCATCAGCACCAGCCTCATCCTGTGTTTCAGTATCCCTGCTTTGCCCGGACCCTGAAAGTGCGATAGATTCCTCGCATGACGGACTTCAGCCGCCGGACTTTCGTCGCCGCCCCGGCTGCCCTGTTGGCGCAGCCGCGCCCGGCGCCTCCCGAAAAGAGGCTGCTCCAGTCGCGCATCTCCGCCGGTCTGTTGCGGCGCGCGGTCCGCGCCCGCGCCGATTGGCGCCCGTGGCCGGCGGCGGATGACCGTGCCGCGTGGCAGGCGCTGCCGCCCGAGCTGAAGACTTCGGTCGTCGCTGCTGCCGAGGAGAATCTCGGCCAGAGCTGGCCTTCGCTGCCCGCCAGCCTGTTTCTCGATTACGCCCGCAACGGCAACCGCTCGCGCTACGAGCAGGTGCGCCGCGCTCGCCGCGACCGGTTGACGCTGGCGGCGCTGGCCGAGTGCATCGACGGCCGCGGGCGGTTCCTCGATGACGTGCTCGACGGCGTCTGGCTCACGTGCGAGGAATCCTTCTGGGGCGTGCCCGCGCACATCGGGGCGCAGAAGGCGGGCAACACGCTGCCCGATGTCACGGAACCCATCGTCGATCTGTTCGCCGCCGAAACGTCGGCCACGCTCGCCTGGATCGACTACCTGCTGGGCCCGCAACTCGACCGGCTGTCGAAACTCGCGCGGCCGCGCATCCACATGGAAATCCGCCGCCGCATTCTCGACCCGCTGCTCGCGCGAAACGATTTCTGGTGGCTCGGCTTCAGCGGCGCGCGCGCGGTGAACAACTGGAACCCGTGGATCAACTCCAACTGGCTCAGCTCCGTGCTGCTGATCGAGACGGACGCGGAACGCCGCGCGGCCGCGCTGCACAAGATCGTGCGCTCGCTCGATGCGTTCCTCGACGTCTACCACGACGACGGCGGCTGCGACGAGGGGCCTGGCTACTGGGGCCGCGCCGGCGCGTCGCTGTTCGATTGTCTGGAGCTGTTCCACTCGGCCTCGGCCGGCGCCATCGACGTCTACGACATGCCGCTGATCCGGGAAATGGGCGCCTATATTTACCGCGCGCACATCGCCGGCCCGTGGTATCTCAATTTCGCCGACGCTTCGGCGAAGGTGACCCCCGACGCCGTGCTCGTGTGGCGCTACGGGCAGTGCGTGCGCGACGGGAAGATGCAGGCCTTCGGCGCGTGGCTGGCGGGCCAGGAGAAGGACCCGCGGCGGCTTGCCGTGCACGAGTCGATGTTGCGATCGCTCCGGTCGCTGTTCCATTACGCCGACATCCGCGCGGCGTCGCAGCCGGCCCGGCCGCCGCTGGTGGCGGATGTCATCCTGCCGGGCACGCAGGTGTTCGCCGCGCGCCTGCAAGAGGGATCGGACCGCGGTTTCTATCTCGCCGCGCAGGGCGGCCACAACGCGGAGAGCCACAATCACAACGACGTGGGCAATTTCGTCGTCTTCCTGGACGGCGAGCCGGCGCTGGTGGACATCGGCGTGGAGACGTACACGGCCAGGACGTTCTCCTCGCACCGTTACGAGATCTGGACGATGCAATCGGCCTGGCACAACTGCCCGACGATCAACGGCGTGATGCAGGCGGCGGGCCGCCAGTATGAAGCGCGGAATTTCCGGGCCGAGCCCGGCCGCGTGTCGATGGAGATTCACGCGGCCTATCCGCAGGAGGCGGGCTGCCCGCGCTGGCTGCGCGAACTCGCGCTCGACCGCAGGTCCAACCGCGTCGTGCTGCGCGACGCGTTCGAGCTGGCCCGCCGGGAATCCGTCGAGTGGAACCTGATCACCCCGCGCAAGGTCAGCCTCGCCTCGCCCGGCCGGGCCGTGCTCGACGGCCGGATCGTCATCGAATACGAGCCTGGGCTGGAGGCGGCGGTGGATGAACACCCGGTGGAAGACGCGCGCTTGCGCCCGGTGTGGGGCGGCGCGATGCGGCGCCTGCGGCTGAGGCTTCCCGCGCCGCCCGCGCAGGGGGCATATACTTTTGTCATCCACGCGCAATGATCACATCGGAGGCTGAACTCGAAAGCGTTCTGTCGGCGCCATCGGCCGCGGACATCGACGCGCTGCGCACCCTGGAAGGGCCGCTGCTGATTCTGGGCGCAGCCGGAAAGATGGGCCCGTCGCTCGCGCACCGCGCGCGGCGCGCTCTCGACGCCGCCGGAAACAGGGCGGCTGTCGTCGCCGTGAGCCGGTTTTCCAACCCGGCTGTGCGCGAGCAGCTCGGCCAGTGGGGCATTGAAACGGTGGAGTGCGACCTGCTGGAGCCGGGCGCGCTCGACCGGCTGCCGGATGCGCCCAACGTGATCTTCATGGCGGCGCGCAAGTTCGGCTCCACCGGCAACCCCTCGCTGACATGGGCGGTCAACACGTATCTGCCCGGGCTGGTGGCGCACCGCTGGCGCGAGTCGCGCATCGCGGCCTTTTCCTCGGGAAACGTGTACCCGCTGGTGCCGGTCTCCAGCGGCGGCGCCACCGAACAGACGCCGCCGGACCCGGTAGGCGAGTACGCGCAATCCGTGCTCGGCCGCGAGCGCCTGTTCGATTACGTCTCGCGGACCTACGGCACGCCGGTGGCGCTGCTGCGGCTGAACTACGCGGTGGAGCTGCGCTACGGGGTGCTGGTCGACATCGCTCTCAAAGTGCGCGACAGGCAGCCGGTGGACCTGAACATGGGCCACGTCAACGTGATCTGGCAGGGCGACGCCAACTCCGTGGCGCTGCGGTGCCTGGCGCGCGCCACGTCGCCGCCGTTCGTGCTGAACGTCACCGGGCCGGAAACGCTGCGCGTCCGCGACATCGCGCGAGAGTTCGGCAAGCGCTTCGGCGCCGAGCCGCACTTCACCGGCGCCGAGCACCCCACCGCGCTGCTCAACAACGCCGCGCTTTGCCACCGCCTGTTCGGCTTGCCGTCGCTGAAGGCGCAGGACCTCATCGACCTGACCGCCGCCTGGATCCTGCGCGGCGGCCCCGTTTACGGCAAGCCGACCCACTTTGAAATGCGCGAAGGAAAGTTCTGAACCATGTCCTGGCTCGACCGTTTGCGGCAGGGCCTCGTGATCCCTGCCCACCCGCTGTGCCTCACGCCCGGCCGCCGTTTTGACGAGGAACGACAGCGCGCGCTCACGCGCTATTACCTGGACTCGGGCGCCGGCGGCCTGGCCGTGGGCGTGCACACGACGCAGTTTGCGATCCGCGCGCCGGAGCACAACCTGCTGGCGCCGGTTTTGCGCGCCGCCGCCGAAGAGGCGCGCGGCCGCGATGTTGTGCTCGTGGCCGGCGTGTGCGGCCCTGCGGCGCAGGCGCTGCGGGAAGCCGAGCTGGCCCGCTCGCTCGGCTACCACTGCGGGCTGGTCTCGCTCGCGGCGCTGAAGGAGGCGAGCATCGACCAGCTGGTGGCGCACATCGCCGAAGTGGGGCGTGTGCTGCCCGTGTTCGGCTTCTACCTCCAGCCGGCGGTGGGCGGGCGCGTGCTGCCCTACGAGTTCTGGCGGCGCGCCGCGGAGCTGGACTGTCTCGTGGCAATCAAGATCGCGCCGTTCAACCGGTATCAGACGATCGATGTCGTCCGCGCAGTGGCCGCCAGCAGCCGCGCCCGCGAGATTGCGCTCTACACAGGCAACGACGACAACATCGTCGCCGACCTGCTGACGCCCTTCCACTTCGACGGCGTGACGCTGCGCATCCGCGGCGGGCTGCTGGGCCAGTGGGCGGTGGGCACGAAGAGCGCCGTGTCCCTGCTGCGCCGCATCCACGAGGGGCAGAACCCGGCGCTGCTGCTCTCGCTGGGGGCGCAGCTCACCGATCTGAACGCCGCGCTGTTCGACGCTGCCAACGGCTTCCGCGGCTGCATCGCCGGCATCCACGAGGTGCTGGTTCGGCAAGGGCGCATGGCGTCACGGGCGTGCCTCGACCCGCACGAAGACCTCTCGCCGGGCCAGATGGAAGAGATCGGCCGAGTGATGGCGGCCTATCCGCACCTGCTCGAGTGAGCCGCGGCGGGCGGGCTGCCGGGCCAGGACCGCCCCTCGGGCGCCGTTGCTTCCGCTGCGCGCCGCAGGCGCCCGATGATATCTTTGACACCAACGCGCATGCGCCGGCCTTGCAGAAGCGGCTTGTTGCCAGAGGCCCCATCTTTGGGCATGTGGGATTATTTCCGGTTTGCTTGCCACGTGTTAAAGGCACTCAAGCTTGACGAGGAGCTGAATTTGGTATCAAATGATACCAGAGGGGGCGGGCAATGAGGCGCCCCCGAAGGAAGCATCCGGATGCCGGGCAGCCCGAAGCGGCTCTCGCCCGGTTTCTCCTCGCGGCCGAGAAGGGTTGCGTGGAATTGCATCCACGAATCCAGGACCGGCTGCATGAGCTGGATTTGGCGCTCGGGGAGGTCGGGGCCGCTCTCCTCGACGCCGCCAGAGAGATCCGGTTGTCGGATTTCCGGCCCGTGAAGGAACCTTGGGATCCTCCGGCATATGCGTTCGTGTGGGATTCTGCCAGATTCCGGCGAAGAATGTACTTGAAATTCCGTCTCGAAGGGAAGCGACCGACAGTTGTTTTGTACTCTTTTCACCCTGCGGATTATTGAAAGAGAGGATACCCGATGACGTGCGTGGATTGCGGAAAAGGCCGCATGCAGAGGAAGCGGGTGAAAGTGCCGCATGAGATCCGCGGAGTCCGTTTCGAGGTCGAGGACGAGGTGAACGTGTGCAGTCATTGCGGTTTCATTACCATCCCTCTGGATCATGCCGCGGAACACGGCCGCCTCGTCGATGAGACATACCGCCGGCTCGAGGGCATTCTTTCGGCGGAGGAGATCCGGGCCGCGCGCGAGCATCTGAATATGAGCCAGCGCGAGTTTGCCGAATACCTGGGCGTTGGCGAAGCGAGCGTCAAGCGCTGGGAAAGAGGCGTGCTGCCGGACAAGAGCAGCAGCGACCTGATCCGGCTGAAAACAGACCTGGAAGCCGCGCACCAGAACTGGCTGCGGCTGAAGGCCGTTGCCGGAAAGCGCACCGCGCGCACCGCAACAGGCAAAAAGAAAGCGGTGCGCCGGGCCGCGCCGCCTTCCGCTTCCCGCAGCGGGCGCGCCGGCGCGGCGCGCGGCAAAGGCTGAGCTGGCGGCTCACACCTCCGGCACGGGCTGGCTCATCAGCCACTCGTGGACGCCTTCGGCGGCCTTGCGGCCCTCGGCGATGGCCCACACCACCAGCGACTGGCCGCGGCGCATGTCGCCCGCTGCGAACACGCCCGGCACGGAGGTCATGAACTTCTCATCCGCCTTCACGTTGCCGCGCGCGTCCAACTCGACGCCGAGCTGCTCGATCAGCCCGTTCTTCACCGCTCCAGTGAAGCCCATCGCCAGCAGCACCAGTTCCGCTTCATAGACTTCCTCCGTTCCGGGCAGCGGCTCGAACTTCGGCGGCGGACCCACGCGCGTCGTGCGCAGCGCGCGCACATGGCCGTCTTCGTCGCCGAGAAACTCGAGCGTCGAAATGCTCCAGATCCGTTCGCCGCCCTCCTCGTGCGAGGTCTCGTTGCGCAACTGATACGGCCACAGCGGCCACGGCGTCTGCGGGCTGCGCTCGGACGGCGGCATCGGCATGATCTCGAACTGCCGGATCGACTTCGCCCCGTGCCGGATCGACGTCCCCAGGCAGTCGGCGCCGGTGTCGCCGCCGCCGATGATGATCACGTTTTTGCCCGCCGCGGAAATCCACTGCTCGTCGGGGATCCGGTCGCCCGCATTGCGCTTGTTGTTCAGCGGCAGGAATTCCATGGCGAAGTGGATGCCCTTCAGCTCGCGCCCCGGCACGCGAAGGTCGCGCGGCTGCTCCGCGCCGCCCGTCAGCACGATGGCATGGAACTGGCGCCGCAACTGGTCCACCGTCACGTCCACGCCCACATGGCACCGCGGGCGGAAGGTGACGCCCTCGGCCTCCATCTGCGCCATGCGGCGGTCGATGTGGTGCTTCTCCATCTTGAAGTCCGGAATGCCGTAGCGCAGCAGCCCGCCGATGCGGTCGGCTTTCTCGAACACCGTCACCAGATGGCCCTTGCGCGCCAGTTGCTGCGCGGCCGCGAGCCCGGCGGGACCGGAGCCGACAACCGCCACGCGCTTGCCCGTGCGCTCCAGCGGGGGTTCGGGCAAAATCCATCCCTCCGCCCACGCACGGTCGATGATGGCGCGCTCGATCGACTTGATCGAGACCGGCGGCTCGTTGATGCCCAGCACGCAGGACGCCTCGCAGGGCGCCGGACAAATGCGCGACGTAAACTCGGGGAAATTGTTGGTCGCGTGCAGATCGCGAATCGCCTCGCGCCAGCGCCCCTTGTAGGCGAGATCGTTCCAGTCGGGAATCAGATTCGTCAGCGGACAGCCCGTGTGGCAGAACGGCACGCCGCAGTCCATGCACCGCGCGCCCTGCTTGCGCACGCGGTCCTCCCCCAGCGGCACGTACACCTCGAACCAGTCGCGGACGCGCTCCTCCACCGGGCGCCGCCCGAACGTCTCCCTCTCGTATTCCATGAAGCCCGTCGGCTTACCCACGCGAAACCTCCCGAAAAGCCAACTTCAGAGAAAACCGCATCACCGCACCACTGCCTCCTGCTGCGCCAAGGGGCGAGTCAGCGTGATGCGCGGCGTCTCCGACGCGCGCGGCACGCCGAGCACGCGCTTGTATTCGTGCGGGAACACCTTCACAAAGTGCGGCAGCATCGCATACCAGTTCTGCAGGATCCACGCAGCGCGCAGGCTGCCGGTCTCTTTGTGATGTTGCTCCACCAGCGACCGCACCAGGTCCACGTCCTTCGGATCGATCATGGGCTCCAGATCCACGCTCGCCCGGTTGCACAGCACCTTGCGGAAATCGCCCGTCTCGTCGAGCACAAAGGCGATGCCTCCGCTCATGCCCGCGGCGAAGTTCTTGCCCGTGCGCCCGAGCACGACGACAAGCCCCTTGGTCATGTACTCGCAGCCGTGATCGCCGACGCCCTCGACCACCGCGGTGGCGCCCGAGTTGCGCACGGCGAAGCGTTCGCCCGCCATGCCGTTGACGAAAAGGTGTCCGCTGGTGGCACCGTACAGCACCACGTTGCCCACGATGATGTTGTCCTCGGGCACGAACGTCGAGCCGCGCGGCGGGAACACCACCACCTTGCCGCCTGACAGCCCCTTGCCGACGTAGTCGTTGGCGTCGCCTTCGAGCACGAGCGTCACGCCCCGGGCGAGAAACGCGCCGAAGGACTGCCCCGCGCTGCCCGTAAAACGCAGCCGGATCGTGTCGTCCGGCAAACCCTGCGACCCGTGGCGGCGCGCGATCTCGCCCGACAGCATCGCGCCCACCGTGCGGTGCACGTTCTTGATGGGGAAATGGAACTCCACCGGCTGCCCGTTCTCGATCGCCGGCCGCACCTGCTCGAGGATCTTGTGGTCGAGCGCCTGCTCGAGTCCGTGGTCTTGCGCGATCACGCAACGCCGCGCCACGCGCGAGGGCGCAGGCGGGCTGTAGAGGATCTGGCTCAGGTCGATGCCGCGCGCTTTCCAGTGGTCGATGGCGGGCTTCATTTCAAGCCGGTCCACTCTGCCCACCATTTCGTCCACGCTGCGGAAGCCGAGCTTCGCCATGATCTGCCGCAGTTCCTCGGCCACGAAGAAGAAGTACCGGATCACGTCTTCCGGCTTGCCCTGGAACTTCTTCCGCAGCTCGGGATCCTGCGTCGCTATGCCCACCGGGCAGGTGTTCAGATGGCACTTGCGCATCATGATGCAGCCCAGCGCGATCAGCGGCATCGTCGAAAAGCCGAACTCTTCGGCCCCGAGCAGCGCGGCGATGGCCACGTCGCGGCCAGTCTGGAGCTTGCCGTCGGTCTGCACGCGGATGCGCGAGCGCAGGTCGTTCATCACCAGCACCTGCTGCGTCTCGGCCAGTCCCAGCTCCCACGGCGTGCCCGCGTGCTTGATGGATGTCAGCGGCGAGGCGCCGGTGCCGCCCGAGTCGCCCGAGATCAGCACCATGTCGGCGTGCGCTTTGGCCACGCCCGCCGCCACCGTGCCGACGCCCACCTCGCTCACCAGCTTCACCGAGATGCGCGCCCGCGGATTCACGTTTTTCAGGTCGTAGATCAGTTGCGCCAGGTCTTCGATCGAGTAAATGTCGTGATGCGGCGGCGGCGAAATCAGCCCCACGCCGGGCGTCGAGTGGCGCACGCGCGCAATCACCTCGTCCACCTTGTGACCCGGCAATTGCCCGCCCTCGCCGGGCTTGGCGCCCTGCGCGATCTTGATCTGGATTTCGTCGGCGTTGACGAGATAGGTGGCAGTGACGCCGAACCGTCCGCTGGCCACCTGCTTGATGGCCGAGCGCAGGCTGTCGCCGTTGGGCAGCGGCAGGTAGCGGGCTTCGTCCTCGCCTCCCTCGCCCGTGTTGGACTTGCCGCCGATGCGGTTCATGGCGATGGCCAGCGTTTCATGCGCTTCCCTGGAAATCGAGCCAAAGCTCATCGCGCCGGTGGCGAACCGCTTCACGATCTCGCCAGCCGGCTCCACTTCGCTCACATCCAGCGGCTTGTCCGCCCACCGGAACTCCATCAGCCCGCGCAGCGTGCACAGCCGCCGGTTCTGGTTGTTGATGTGTTCGGCGAACTCCTGGTACGTCTCCCGACTGTTGAGCCGGATGGCGTGCTGCACCCGGGAGATGGTGTGGGGGTTCAGCAAGTGATACTCGCCGCGGGCGCGGTAATGATACTGTCCTCCGACATCCAGCTCGGTCTCCGATTCCGTCACCGGCGTGAAGGCGAAGGCGTGCTTGCGGCGCACCTCTTCGGCGATCACATCCATGCCGATGCCCTCGATGCGGGAGGGCGTGCCGGTGAAGTATTTCTCCACCAGCGCGCTGCTGAGCCCGATCGCCTCGAAGATCTGCGCGCCGCGGTAGGACTGCAGCGTCGAGATGCCCATCTTCGAGAAGACCTTGAGCAAGCCCTTCTTGACGGACTTCTTGTAATTGCGCAGCGCCTGCTCGAAGGTGAGCCCTTCGGGCAGCAGCCTGCGCTCGGCGAGGTTTTCCAGCGTCTCGATGGCCAGATACGGGTTCACCGCCGATGCGCCGTAGCCGATCAGGAGGCAGAAGTGCATCACTTCGCGAGGCTCGCCGGACTCGATGATCAGGCAGACCTGCGTGCGCGTGCCTTCGCGCACCAGGTGGTTGTGCACGGCGGAGAGAGCCAGCAGCGAAGGAATGGGCGCGAGTTCCTCGTCGATGCCGCGGTCGGACAGGATCAGCACCGTGTAGCCCTGCTTGATGGCCAGCGAGGCGCGGCGGCACAGCCCGTCGAGCGAGCGCTCCAGCTCCTTCGCGCCGCCGTCGACGCGATAGAGCATGTGCAACGTGGTGGCGAGGAAATCGCCCATGGACACGCGGCGGAGCTTCTCAAGATCCCGGTTGGTCAGGATCGGCTGCTCGAGCTTCAGCGTGTGCGCGTGCTGCGGCGTCTCGTCCAGGATGTTGCGCTCGGTGCCGAGATAGGACGTGAGCGACATGACCAGTTCTTCGCGGATCGGGTCGATCGGCGGGTTGGTCACCTGCGCGAAGAGCTGCTTGAAATAGTGGAACAGCGGCTGCGGGCGGTCCGACAGGCACGCCAGCGGGGTATCCGTCCCCATCGAGCCGATGGGCTCCTCGCCCTTCTCCGCCATGGGCACCAGGATGCGCGCCAGGTCCTCTTCCGTATACCCGAAGCAGCGCTGCCGCAACAGCACGGTGTCATGATCGGCCAGGTGGACGCGCGGAGGCTCGGGCAGGTTCTCGAGCTTGATCTGCTGCTCCTCGATCCACTTGGCGTAGGGCTGGCGCGAAGCCAGCGTGCTCTTGATCTCTTCGTCGGGCACAAGGCGGCCCTGTTCGATGTCCACCAGCAGCATGCGCCCCGGCTGCAGGCGGCCCTTGTAAGCGACCTGTTCCGGAGGAATGGACAACACGCCCGTCTCGGAAGCCATCACCAACAGGCCGTCCTTGGTGACCAGATACCGCGCGGGCCGCAGCCCGTTGCGGTCCAGCGTGGCGCCGATCATGCGGCCGTCGCAGAAGGCTACCGCCGCCGGGCCGTCCCACGGCTCCATCAGCGAGGCATGGTATTCATAGAAGGCCCGTTTTTCCGGGCTCATCGTCGGGTCGGAGTCCCACGCCTCCGGAATGAGCATCGCCATCACGTGCGGCAGGGAGCGCCCGGCGAGCGTGAGCAGTTCCACCACCGCATCCAGCGTCGCCGAGTCCGAGAGTCCCGGCCCGATGACAGGCAGCAGCTTCTTGATGTCCTTCCCGAACAGCGGCGATTCGAGAATCGGCTGCCGCGCCGCCATCCACGCGGCATTGCCGCGCACGGTGTTGATCTCTCCGTTGTGGCAGAGGTAGCGGAAGGGATGCGCCAGTTGCCATGTGGGGAACGTGTTGGTGGAGAAGCGCTGATGCACCATGCAGAAGGCGCTCAGGCAATCCGGGTCCGCCAGATCGCCGAAGAAGCGCGGAATCTGCGGCGCCAGCAGAAGCCCCTTGTACACGATGGTGCGCGAAGACAGGGACGGCACGTAAAAGAACGCCTTGTCGTGCGGATCCAGATCCTGCGACGCCGCCACTTCGCGCTCCACTCGCCGCCGCACGACATAGAGCTTGCGCTCGAACGCATCCTGATCCATCCCGGCGGGGCAGCCGGCGAAAACTTGTTCAATATATGGCTGCGACGCGCGCGCCACGCGCCCGATCGCCTCGATATCCACAGGCGTGTCGCGCCAGCCAAGCAGCGTGAGACCCTCTTCGCGGATGATCCGTTCGAAGATGCCTTCGCAGATCAGCCGCGGGTGCGGCTCCACCGGCAGAAACACCAGCCCTGCGCCGTAGCTGCCGCGCGCGGGCAGCGCGAAACCGAGCCGGTCGCATTCCTTTTGGAAAAACTCGTGCGGCACCTGGATCATCACGCCCGCGCCGTCGCCCGTTTCCGGATCGCAGCCGCAGGCGCCGCGGTGCGTCAGGTTCAGCAGGATCTGGATGCCCTTGAGGATGATCTCGTGCGAGCGCGCGCCCGACGTGTTCACCACGAACCCGATTCCGCACGCATCGTGCTCCTGCCTGGGATCGTAAAGCCCCTGCGCCTCGGGCAGCGCGGGTATGGAACGGCTGTCAACGTTTGGATACATGGGTGGCATCACCAGTCTCGATCGGGGAGAAACCTCAGTATAGGGCTCCCTGGAGAATTAGTCAAGCTGAAATTTGCAGGTTGTTTTATCGCTTTTCCTTATGCTAGAAACAAGGGAGGCATGGATCTCGACCAGCTCCAGTTATTTAAAGACATCGCCCAGTCGCGCAGCATCAGCCGGGGAGCCGCGATGAACGGGCTGACACAGTCGGCAGCCAGCCAGACGGTGCAGGAGCTCGAGCGGCGGCTGGGTGTCGCGCTGCTGGACCGCTCGCGCCGCCCGCTCAACGTTCTGCCCGCAGGGCAGCTCCTGTACGATTTTGCGCGCGACGTGCTGCGGCGCCGGCAGGATTTGATGGCGCAACTCGAGGAACTGAAGACGGAGCGCAATGGCGTGGTGCGCGTGGCGGCGATTTATTCAGTCGGCTTGGGCGAGATGACGAAACTCGAGGAGGAGTTCCGCCGGCGCATGCCCGGGGTGCGGATCGAAGTCAACTATCTGCGGCCGGAAAAGGTCTACCAGGCAGTGGCCGAGGACCGCGTGGACCTGGGGCTGGTCAGCTATCCGTCCTCGACGCGCGAAGTGGCGGCCGCGCCGTGGCGGGAAGAGCCGATGGTGGTGGCGTGCAATCCCCGCCACCGCTTCGCCCGGCTCAAGTCCATCCGGGTGGCGCAACTGTCGGGCGAGCCCTTCATCGGCTTTGACGAAGACCTGCCGATCAGCCGGGAGATCGAACGGTTCCTGCGCGAGCACGGCGTGCGCGTGCAGGTGCCGTTGCGCTTCGACAACATTCAGAGCATGAAGGAAGCCCTGCGGATCGAGCCCGCCGTTTCCATCCTGCCGCTGCCCATGCTGTCCTCGGATGTAGAGGAAGGCCGGCTGGTGGCGGTGCGGCTGGAAGAGCCGCTCACGCGCCCGCTGGGCGTATTGCAGCGCCGCCGCAAAGTGCTGACGGCGGCGGCGCGGACGTTCCTGGAAGTGCTGCGCGAAGCAGCCTGAAAGCCTGGCCTGGAAAGGGTGCGGCCGCCCACTGCGCCGGAGCCTGGCCGCGCCCGAACCTGAAGATCAACGCCGGATCAGCCGAGGTGCGGCTCGATCATCTTGACGAGATCCGCCTTGCCCACAGCGCCGACGCGCTGATCGACAACCTTCCCGCCGCGGAACAGCAGCAGCGTGGGGATGCCGCGGATCATGTAGCGGGCGGCTGTCCCGCTGTTGTAATCCACGTTCACCTTGCCCACTTTCAGGCGTCCTGAGTACTCGCCGGCAATCGCGTCCACGGTGGGGGCGATCATGCGGCAGGGCGCGCACCATTCGGCCCAGAAGTCGACAAGCACCGGGAGGTCGCTGTTGAGAACCTCCGTGTCAAAGTTTCCGTCAGTGAATTCCAGTACGTTTTGACCAGCCATGGAATGTTTTCTTGCTCCAAATGGTTCGATGTTCAAGGCCGCGCGCCGGATTCAGCCCCTTCCCAGCAGCCTGGCGTAAAGGGCCGCGTACTGGCGCGCCGACGCGTCCCACGAATAATCCTTCGCCATGCCGCGGCGCATCCTTTCCGTCCAGGCATCCTGGTTGCGGTAGGCGCCCGCGGCGACGCGCAGCGTGTCATACAGCGCGCTGACCGAGTATTCGTGAAACTTGAATCCCGTGTCTTCCTGAATCGTATCATCCAGCCCGCCGACGGCGCGCACCACCGGCACCGTGCCATACCGCAGGCTGTAAATCTGGTTCAATCCGCAAGGCTCGTACAGGCTCGGCATCAGGAACATGTCGGCGCCGGCTTCAATCCGGTGCGCCAGCGGATTGTTGTACCCCACCCAGACGCCGATCTGCCGGGGCCTCCATCGGTGCCATTCTTCGAACAGATGCACGTACCGCCACTCGCCGCTGCCCAGCACCACCAGTTGCGCGTCCGTCTCTTCAAAGAAGTGCCTGATGCCCGCAATCAGGTCGAACCCCTTCTGCGGCGCAAACCGGCTGACGATGCCGATGAGCGGCCGCTCCAGGTTCTGCGCGTCCAGTCCGAACTCTTCGAGCAGCGCCTTCTTGCAGACCCTCTTGCCCGAAAGGTCCTGCGCCGAATAGCGGGCCGGCAGGAAGGGATCCGTCTCCGGGTTCCATTCCTCGTAATCGACGCCATTCAGGATGCCGGTCAGCGCGCCGCTGCGGTGGCGCAGGACGCCGTCCAGCCCGAAGCCGCCCTCCGGCGTCTGGATCTCGCGCGCATACGCCGGGCTGACCGTGGTGAGCCAGTCCGCCGTGGCGATGCCGCCCTTCAGGAAATTGACGTCGCCGTAGTACTCCAGCTTGTCCGCCGTGAACCAGCCCCAGTTCAGCCCGAGGTCGGGAAACTGCGTTCGATGGAACCGCCCCTGATAGCCGAGATTATGGATGGTGAGGATGGTTTTCGTGTCTTTGAGCAGCGGGTTGGAGTGCTGCTGGTCCAGCTTGTAGACAGGCACGAGCGCCGCCTGCCAGTCGTGGCAGTGCAGGATGTCGCAGGGGAACACCGTCTGCGCCGCGCCCAGCGCCGCCAGCGCCAGCACGGCGAAGCGGCGGTGGTTGTCCATGTAATCCGCACCGTGATAGTTGTACAACCCCTCGCGGTCGAAAAAATACGGCGCTTCGACAAAAAAGAAGCGCACGCCGCGGTGCACCTTGGTGCGCAGGTCCACGCGGTAGGGCGTGGCGCCGGCGTAGACCACCATGTTGTCGAAGGCGCTTTCGGTCCCGTGCCACGGGATCGACCGGTAGCGCGGCATGATCACGGCCACCTCTTCGCCCTGCCGCTGGAGCGCCGCCGGCAGCGCCCCCACGACGTCGGCCAGGCCGCCCGACTTGGCGAACGGCACCGCCTCCGAGGCGACCATCAGGATGCGGCTCATGGTGTCTATGATGTCATGCAGCGGCCGGCCGCCGGCTCCGCCCCGCCGCCCGCACTCGCCGGCACTCGGATCACCCGCCGCCCTTCGATACGGTACGCGCCGCTCAGCACAAGCGCGATGGCTTCGCTGTAAATGCGGTGCTCTTCCTTCAGGATCCGCGCCGCCAGCGTCTCGGCAGTGTCATCATCGAGCACCGGCACGGCGGCTTGCGCGACAATCGGCCCGGTATCCAGCCCCGCGTCGACGAAATGGACCGTGCAGCCGGAGACTTTCACGCCATAGTCGATCGCCTGCTGCTGCACGTTGAGCCCGGGAAACGCGGGTAGCAGCGACGGGTGGATGTTCAGGATGCGCATGGGGTAGGCCTCCAGCAGCGGAGCGCCGACCCGGCGCATGAACCCGGCCAGGCAAATCAGGTCCACGTGCAGAGGCGCCAGCGCGTCGCGCACCATGGCTGCGTACGCATCGGAGCCGATGCCCTTCGAGGGCAGCGAAATCGCATGGACGCCGTATTCGCGGGCGATGTCCAGAGCGCGCGCTTCCGGGTTGTTCACCACCAGCGCGGCGATCGCGGCCTCCAGCCGCCCTTCGCGGATGTTGCGGGCGATGGCCTCGAAGTTCGAGCCGCGGCCCGAGGCCAGCACGGCGATGCGCTTCATCGGCATGCACCTCCTTCCGGCGCGGCGCGCCTCAAGCGTAAATCACGCGGCCTTTGCCGCGCGGCTGCCGGACCACTTCGCCGATCAGATGATATGGCTCCTGCATCCGCTCGAGCAACCGCGCCGCCCGCGCGATCTTTTTCTGCGGAACGGCCAGAATCATGCCGACGCCGAGATTGAACGTGCGGCGGTAATCTTCATCCGGGATGGCGCCGATGCGCTTGAGGAACTCGAACACCGGCGGCACGGGCCAGGAGCCCCAGTCGATGCGTGCCGCCAGCCCCTTGGGCAGCATCCGCGGCGTGTTGTCCGTGATGCCTCCGCCGGTGATGTGCGCCGCGCCGCACACCAGCCCGTGCTTTTGCAGCCGCTGCAGCGGGTGCAGGTAACTGCGGTGGACCTTCATCAGCTCGTCGCCGATCACCGCGTCCAGCTCCGGCACGTAGCTTTTCGGCGTGAGCTTGGCCACCTCGAAAACCAGCTTGCGCGCCAGCGAGTAGCCGTTGGTGTGCAGCCCGGTCGAGGGCAGCCCGACCAGCACGTCCCCCGGCTGGATCTTCTCGCCGGTGAGCAGGCGTCCGCGTTCGGCGCAGCCCACGATAAAGCCCGCCAGGTCATATTCGCCGGGCGCGTAGAAGCCGGGCATCTCGGCGGTCTCGCCTCCGATCAGCGCGCAGCCGTTCTCTTCGCACGCCTTCGCCAGGCCGCTGACCACGGAGGCCGCCACGCGCCAGTCCAGCTTGCCCGTGGCAAAATAGTCGAGAAAGAACAGAGGGGCGGCGCCCTGCACCGCGATGTCGTTGACGCAGTGGTTCACCAGATCCTGGCCGACGGTGTCATGCCGTCCGGTGAGAAACGCCAGCTTGAGCTTGGTGCCCACGCCGTCGGCCGAGGACACCAGCACGGGACGCCTGTAACCGGAGAGCCGGTACATTGCGCCAAAAGAACCGATGCCCGCCAGCACGCCGCGCGTGAAGGTCTTTTTCACCGCGTCTTTGATAAAGCCGATGGCGCGGTCCGCCTCGTCGATGTTCACGCCGGCGTCAGCGTAACGGATGGATTTTCGGGTTGGCATTGGGGAACCACCAGTTTAAAATACGGGAATTCGCTATGAGCAAGAACTCTTTGGCCGCCTTTGCGGCCGCGTGGCTCGGGATCGCTGTCTGGATCCCCGCGGCGCTGGCCGAAACCGTGAACTGGACGGCGATCCGCGGCGCGCGGATCGTGCCTGTCAACGGCCCCGTGATCGAAAAAGGCACGGTGTTGATCCGAAATGGCGTAATCGCAGCCGCCGGCGCGCAGGTCGACGTGCCCGCATCGGCGTGGGTCATCGAAGGCAACGGTCTCACCATCTATCCGGGACTCATCGACGGCCTCAGCACGTGGGGGCTGCCGCAAACGCCCGCAACAACCCAGACCGCCGCCGCGCGGGCAGGCCAGCAACAGCCGCCGCAACAGCCGCCGCAACAGCAGGCGCAAGCCCAGCAGCCGGCGCAGCCGCGCTCGCGCGGGCCGCTCGACCGTCCGGGCACGTTGAGCTGGGTCAAGGCCGCCGACCAGGTGCAGCCCGGCGACGCACGGCTCGGACAGGCGCGCAACGCCGGCTTCACCACCGCCGTCACGTTCCCGCGCCAGGGCATCGTCGCAGGCCACGGCGCGGTCGTCAATCTGGGCGGCAAGACGGCAGGCGAGATGGTGGTGGCGCCGGAGGCGGGCCTGTACCTGGCCCTTCGTCCTTCCGGTTACGCCGGCTTCCCTTCCACGCCCATGGGCATCATGGCCTACTTCCGGCAGCTCTGGCTGGACGCCGCACATTACCGGCAGGCGCTGGCCCTGTACGCCGCCGATCCGGTCAACATTCCGCGGCCCGCTTACGACAGGGCTTTGGAGGGCCTCCTCGGCGTGAAGCGGGTCCTGCTGCCCGCCTCCGATCCCATCCAGATGGAGCGCATGCTGCAATTGGCCGGCGATCTGCAAACCCCGGCCGTGCTCTACGGCGTGGTGCGGGGCTACGAGATGGCGGCGCGCCTGAAGCAGTCCGGCACGCCGGTGATTCTGAATCTGCGCTGGCCTGTGCGCGACCGCGACGCGGATCCTGAAGACGAGGACAGCTACCGCGAGCTGAGAATCCGCGACCTGGCGCCCACTTCGCCTGCCGTCCTGTCAGAAGCGGGCGTGAAGTGGACCGTCAGCTCCGACGGGCTGGACTCGCCGCGCGCCTTGCTCCGCGCGCTCAAGCAGTCCATCGACCGCGGACTGAAACGAGAGGATGCGCTGCGGGCGCTGACGCTGAGCGCCGCCGAGATCTACGGCGTGGCCGACCGGCTCGGCTCGATTGAACGCGGCAAGATCGCCAATCTCGTGGTTGCCGACGGCGACCTGTTCAACGACAGCACGCGCGTCCGCATGGTCTTCATCGACGGGGTCCGCTATCTGCCCGAGCCGGAGGCGCCGCAGCCGCCGGGCGCGCCCAACCGCGCTCCCACCGTTTCTGAAGAGGAGGAACAATAACCATGCGCGCAGCGTTTTTCGCAACCGTCCTCCTCGCGCCGCTCGCCGCGCAGGTCACCGTGATCCAGAACGGCACCGTTCATACGGTGACCAGAGGCACATTCAAGGGCTCCATCGTCATCCGCGACGGCAAGATCGCCGAAGTGGGGGAGAAGGTGATGACACCGGCGGGCGCGCGCGTGGTCGATGCCACGGGCAAGCACGTCATCCCCGGCATCATCGACGCGCACACCCACATCGCGCTCGATTCAATTAACGAATCGAGCGTCAGCGTCAGCTCCATGGTGAATGTCGCCGAGATGCTCAACCCCGAGTCCGTCTCCATCTACCAGGCGCTGGCCGGCGGCGTCACCGTTTGCAACTCCATGCACGGCAGCGCCAACTCGATCGGCGGGCAGAACGTCGTGTTCAAAATGCGATGGGGCGCCGATGCGCGCGGGCTGATCTTCGACAAGGCCAAGCCAAGCCTCAAAATGGCGCTCGGGGAGAACCCCAAGCGCCAAGGCTCGCCGCAAGGGCTGCAGATCCCCGGGTTGCAATCGCCGCAAAACCTTCGTTATCCCGGCACGCGCCTGGGCGTGGAAGACGTCATCCGCGACGCCTTCACCCGCGCCCGCGCCTACCAGCGCGAGTGGAAAGACTACGAGGCGAGGAAAGCTCGCGGCGAGAAGCTCCTGCCTCCCCGCCGCGATCTCGAACTGGAGCCGCTTGTGGAAGTGCTCGAAGGCAGGCGCCTCATCCACGCCCACTGCTACCGCGCCGACGAGATCCTCATGCTGATCCGCGTTTTCGACGACTTCAACATCAAGGGCGTCACGTTCCAGCATGTGCTGGAAGGCTACAAGGTGGCCAAGGAGATCGCCGAGCGCGGCCACTATGCCTCGACGTTCTCCGATTGGTGGAGCTACAAGGTGGAAGCCTACGACGCCATCCCATACAACGCCGCCATCATGCACCGCAAGGGCGTTCTCGTCAGCCTGAACTCGGACGACGCCGGCGGCGCCGAGCTGATGCGCCGCCTGAACACCGAGGCCGCCAAGGTCGTCAAGTACGGCGGGCTGAGCGAGGACGAGGCGCTCGCCATGATCACTATCAACCCGGCCAAACAACTGGCCATCGACCCGTGGGTCGGCTCCATTGAGACCGGCAAGGACGCCGACCTCGTCATCTACGACAAGCACCCGCTGTCGAGCTACGCCAAGGCCGAGAAGGTCTTCATCGACGGCAAGCAATACTTCGACCGCGACGAGGACATGAGCCGGCGGCCGAAATTCGAAGCCGAGAAGGAAGGGTTGCACAAGAAACTGCTCGACCAGCAAAAGCAGGCCATGCCGCAGAACAGGAGGCCGTCATGAGAACGATTCGCTGCCTGGTCTTCGCCGCCCTGTGCCTCGCCGCGCGCGCCGGGGAAAACAACTCTTTCCTGCTTCGCAACGCCACCGTGCATCCGGTGAGCGGACCCGTCATCCCCAATGCGAGCGTGCTCGTCGTCGACGGCAAAATCGCAGAGATCGGTCCGAAGATCGCGCCGAAGGGCAAGATCCGGATCGTGGAAGCGCGCGGGCTGCACGTCTACCCGGGCATGATCGACTCCGGCTCTCCCGTCGGCCTGGCGGAGATCGCCAGCGTCCGCGAAACGGTCGACACGGGCGAGATCGGCGACTTCAACCCGCAACTGCGCGCGTTGATCGCCGTCAACCCATCCAGCGAGCACATTCCCGTGGTGCGCGCCAACGGCATCACGTCCGTCCTGGTGACTCCGGGAACCACGGGCGGGGGCCGCGGCTCCGCCTCCGGCGGCCTGATCGCCGGGCAGGCGTCGCTCGCGCATCTCGATGGCTGGACGTGGGAGGAAATGGAGATCCGCCGCAGCGCCGCCATGCAGATGACGTGGCCGGCGATCCAGATGCCGCGCGGGCGCGGCGGCGATCTCGAGGCTCTTCTGCAAGGGCTCGGCGTCCGCCGCACGACCTTCGCCGAAGCGCGCCGCAACCAGCAGCAGCAGGTGCAGAAGATCCAGGATTTCTTCGACGCCGCGCGGCGTTACCAGAAGGCGAAGGCCGCGGGCGAGGCCATTCAGACGGATCTGCGCTATGAGGCGATGATCCCGGTGCTTGAGGGCAAACAGCCGCTGATGATCACCGCCGTGCGCGAGCGCGAGATCCGCGAGGCGCTGGAGTTCGCCGCGCGCGAGAAGCTCCGGATCGTGCTGGCCGGGGTCAGGCGGCCGGGCAAGGCGCTGGAAGAGATCGCCAAGCGGAACATCCCCGTGGTGCTCGGCACCACGTTCGCCACGCCGCTCGAAGAGGACGATCCTTACGATGACCCCTTCACGCTGCCTGCGCGGCTGCACCAGGCCGGCGTGAAGTTCTGCTTCGCCAGCTTCGGCGTGCAGTTCGCGCGGAACCTGCCCTACCAGGCCGCGCAGGCGGTGCCCTTCGGGCTGCCTTACGACGAGGCGCTGAAGTCGGTGACGCTGAACGCCGCGCAGGTCTGGGGCATCGACAGCGAATACGGCTCGATCGAGAAGGGCAAGTTCGCCGACCTGATTGTGACCGACGGCGACCCGCTCGAGATCCGCACGCAGGTCAAAATGATGTTCATCAAGGGCGCGCCGGTGGATCTCGAATCGAAGCACACGCGCCTGTACAAGCGCTACATGGCGCGGCCGTAGCGCCGCGCCGTCACACGGCGGAAGCCGCGGCCCCCATGGCGCGGGCGGCGGCGTCCTTGAGGAAGGCGAGCCCCTCGCGCGCCAGCGTGGCGGCGTCCGGGGCCAGATCGCGCCAGATGCAGGCCGCGGCGGCGATTTCCGGGATGCGAGACCCAAAGCTCTCGATCACGCACCAGCCGTCGTAGCCGTTCTCGCGCAGCGCGCCGAAGACCTCGTCCCACGCCACGTGGCCGCTGCCCGGGGCGCCGCGGTCGTTCTCGCAGGCGTGCACGTGCGCCAGCCGGGGGCCGAGCGCGCGCACCGCAGCGCCGAAACATTTCTCCTCGATATTGGCGTGGAAGGTGTCAAACAGCGCGCCTACGTAAGGGTCGTGCACTTCGTCGCAAAAGCGGCGCAGGTCTCCGGCCGTGTTCAGGATGAAGGTTTCGAAGCGGTTGAGCGGCTCGAGCGCCAGCGTGACGCCGTGCTCGCGCAGGACGGGAACCAGCCCCGCGATGCCCTCGACGCCGCGCTTCCACTCATCCTCCGTGGGGCGCCGCCCGGCCAGATAGCCCACGGGCGAGACATAGGGCCCCGCCAGCACCGGGCTGCCCAGCTCGGCGGCCGTTTCAACGGCCCGCCGGATGAAATCGCGGGCCGCACGGCGGACGGAGGCGTCCTCGCTGATCAGGCTCAGCCCCCCGGTGAGGGCGGAGCAGAACGTGGCCTCCAGGCCTGCGTTCCGGACGGCCTCGCGCAGCACCCGCGCGGGGAACCCCTGGAAATCGAAGCGGGCGATCTCCACCCCGTCGAACCCCCATTGCCGGAACTGCTCCAGCAGCGGGATGTCGTCGAGCGAAAAGGCGGAAGTCCACAGCAGCGTGTTGATGCCGAATTTCATCGGGCGGCTTCTCCGGACCGGAAAGTCACGTCGAGCTTATCACTTTCCTGCGCCGGAATCGAGGCCCTTGCCGCCACGTCCATTGAAGCGGCGCGCCGGCTCGCACGCACACTCACTCCCCCGACGCCACCCTGCCAAATCCGCCGCGGGTATTTGCCGGCAGATACGGAAACGCGGCGCAGTCTTTCGGCTGACTGCGCCGCCCCGAGAAACTGCCCGTGCCTGCGCGCCCGGGAGTCCCTGCCTGATGCTCGCCTACTCGAGCAACCGGACGCCCACGTACAGCCCGCCGAACACGAGCACCGCGACAACGCCAGCCAGAACCCACTTGAGCCAACGCTCGCGGGGCGTGGTGGCTTCCATCTCGTCGTGCTTCATCTGGTCGTCGAGAGACTCGAACATTTTGGACCTCCCGGATCAAAGGATTGTACGATGACCCTGCATAGGAATCCGAGCAGCCTTATTCTAGCTCCGGCGGTTTTCGGTGGGAAGCCCTATTTTTCGCCCCCGCGCACTTTTTCCTCCCGTTGGAGGCCCGTCCGGCGGAGGAGGCGAACAGCAGGCGGCGCGGCCGGCCCGGGCGCTGGCCCGGACGCCCCCGCCCGGGGAAACGTCTCCGCCGCCTTGGCTAAGATGGCCGTATGGCGTGGCGCAGGGTGATGGATGCCGACCAGTTGCCGGAAGGGGGTCTCGCGGCCGTCAGCCTCGGGCCGGCGCGGCTCGTCCTCTGCCGGCACGAAGGCCGCGTCCATGCCTGGGAAGACAGTTGCCCCCATGCCGGCGGGCCGCTGTCCGGCGGCAATTTCACCGGCGGCCGGCTGATCTGCCCGTGGCACGCCTGGGAGTTCGATTGCGCCACCGGCGCCTGGGACGCCAACCCGGCCGTCGCCCTGCGGCGGTTCCCCGTAAAGACAGAAGCAGGCGGGATCTGGGTGGATGCCTGAACTGCCGGAAGTGGAATGCATCGTGCGCTCTTTGCGCCCGCATGTGGAGGGCCGCCGCCTTTCGGGCGTCGACATCCGCTCGCCGCGGGTCGCGGCCCCGGGGGCGGCGGGCTGGCTCGGCCGCCTCGCCGGCTCCGCCGTCCTGCGAATCGAGCGCCGGGGCAAGTTCATTCTCTTGCAGTTCGATTCGGGCATCTGCGCCATCCACCTGCGCATGACCGGCAGGCTGCTGTGGAACGCAGTTCCGGGCGCCTGGACGCGCGCCGTGTTTGCCTTCGGCCAGGACCGGCTGTTGCTGGACGACATCCGGCAGTTCGCGCGGATTCATGCGGGGCCGCAGCTCCCGGACGAGGTCGCCCGGCTCGGCCCGGAGCCGTTTGCGCTGACCGCTGCCGGGTTCCGTGCGCGCCTTCAGGGGCGCCGCGGCAGGATCAAGCCGCTGCTGCTCGACCAGTCCTTTCTGGCAGGCCTCGGCAACATTTACGTGGATGAAAGCCTGCACCGCGCCCGCATCCACCCGCTGGCGCAGGCCGGACGGCTCAGCCGCCCGCGGGCCGAAGCCCTGCACCGGGCGATCCTTGCGGTGTTGGAAGAGGCCATCGCCGCCGGGGGCTCCTCCATCTCGGATTATGTCGACGGCGCCGGCCGCAAAGGCGGCTTCCAGCGGCTGCACCGCGTTTATGGCCGCCACGGACAGCCATGCCCGGACTGCGGCGCCCCCGTGCGGCGGATCGTGGTGGCGCAGCGCGGCACATGGTTTTGCCCGCGTTGCCAACCCCGCCGGTAGCGGGCGGTGGCGCCAAGGGTATCGCGGGCTGCCGGCGGCAGGAACGGCGTCAAGCCGGAAACTTCCGCATTGGACACGAAAAAGTCATGTCCTGCCGCCTGGCCGCCTCTGCTTTGCGGCCATCGGCCAAAGAGGGAATAGCAGGATTTCAACCGCGGGAATTCACAGACCCGAAGCGGCTGCCGACACGGCCGGCAGGTTCAGCCATGCTCTGGCCCGCGCAAGCAGCCGGAACCATCCCGACCAGGCCTGCTCGCCGGGCGTCTCGCCGCTGCCCCTGCTGCGGAGCTGCTCGATGATCGGGGCGACGCGCTCCCGGATGCCCGCATCGTCGGTCTGTTCGAACCGGTTCCGGCCCTGAAGGCCGTAGCTCCACTCGCTGCCGTCCTGGAACCGCACATACACCACGCCGAGGATGACTTCGCCCTCCGGCAGCCGGAAATGGTTCAGGGTCCTGTACACGTCGGTGAGCGTCACCCCTTGGCGGCCCAGCGTGGTCCACTCACCGGGGGCGAGATTCAGGTCCGCCGGCAGGCCGAGAAACGCCGCGGGCGCGGGGCTCTGGCCCCGGGCGCCGACCGTCCAGCCAAGCTGAAGCCGGACGATCGTCTTGTTGCTCAGATTCACGACATGAACCTGCTCCGCCAGGTCGTAAATCGAGGAGCGCATTCCGAGAATCTGGAGCGGAGAATCCTTCTGGACGAACGGAAAGTCCGCCCGCACCGATTTCACGATTCCTGCCGGCGCGGCCTGGAAGGCAAACGCCGGCGCCACCAAGGCTGCGAAAATCGCGAGCCACGGCAAGCTTTTGCGGGGCATGGCCTGATCCTCCGAATACCAATTTACCCCCCCCGAATTCTTTGTCAATGGGGAAAAATATTGCCGCACCACAATCGGGAATCCGCCAGAATGGACGCGGCAGGGGGGGCGGGGCGAGGAAGCCCCGCTGAGGCTTTGGATCCATGACCCCGCCGCGCGCCGCGAAGGCGAGCAGGTTGAACGCGAGGAGACAGGCGTCCCGGCGCCGCGACGGCCTTGTCGGAGAGCTGCGTTGCGATGACGGCAACATCAGCCCGCCGCCCGCGCAAAGCGCCACGCACGGCGCCCGACGTTGCCGGCTGTCTCAGTAGCGGCCGGTGATGTAGTTGGTCAGGTGGGTGATCGTCTCCTCCTGTTCGGAGATGATCGCCTTCACCAGGTCGCCGATGGAGACGACGCCGACGACGCGGCCCTCGCTGACCAACGGCAGGTGGCGGATGCGGTGGTCGGTCATCAGCCGCATCCCTTCCGCCACCGTGATCTCCGGCGAGGCGGTGACGACCTCGCGCGTCATGATCTCTTCGACCAGCGCCTCGCGCGAGGAGCGGCCCTTGAGGATCACCTTGCGCGTGTAGTCGCGCTCGCTCACGATCCCCGCAAGCTTTTCGCCCTCCATGACCAGCAAGGCGCCGACGCCCTTGTCGGCCATCATGGCGATCGCCTCGTAAACCGTGGCCTTGGGGCTGATCGCATACACCTCGCTGCCCTTCTCTTCGAGGATGGCGCGGATCCTGGTGGTCGGCTTCATGGCTTAGCGGAACTCCTCGTTGATCTGTTCGAGCACTTCGCGGGACGGCCGGACGCGCTCTTCGGGCAGCAGCGCCAGCGGTTCGTCGCACAGGTTCAGGATCTCGGTGAACGTCGGGCGCGCCGTGTCCAGGTAGATGATGCCGGTCAGCACCTCGCCGCGGCGCGCGGCCTCATGGAGCACTTCCAGCGCATGGATGCGGTTCGACGGGTCGTAGTCGCGCTCCAGCTTGTGCAGCAGCAGCTTCGAGCCGTCGTGCAGCTCGACCATGCGGGACTCCCCTTCGTTGTATTCGACCTCGATGTCGGCGAAATACGGGATGAAATCCACCTCGTGCAGCGGCTCGTCGTGATCTTTCATGTAGGCGTAGGACTTGGTGGAGCCCTCGTGGTCGTTGAACGTCACGCACGGGCTGATGACGTCGATCACCGCCAGGCCGTTGTGCGAAATGGCCGCTTTCAGGATCGCCGAAAGCTGGCGCTTGTCGCCGGAAAACGACCGCGCCACGAACGTCGCCCCCAGCTCGATGCCGAGCAGGCAAAGATCGATGGGGTAGAGCGGGTTCACGGCGCCCGTCTTGAGCTTCGCGCCCAGGTCCGCCGTGGCGGAAAACTGGCCCTTGGTGAGCCCGTAGACGCCGTTGTTCTCGACGATGTAAACGAGCGGCACGTTGCGCCGCAGCATGTGGACGAAGTGCCCGATGCCGATCGACGCCGTGTCGCCGTCGCCGCTCACCACCACCGCGCGCAGCTTGTGGTTGGCCAGCAGCGTGCCCGTGGCCGTGGTCGGCGCGCGCCCGTGCACGCCGTTGAAGCCGTGCGCCTGTTGCAGGAAGTAGGCCGGCGTCTTCGACGAGCAGCCGATGCCGCTGAGCTTGGCCACGCTCCACGGCTCGATGCCCAGCTCCCAGTAGGCCTCGATCAGGCGCTCCGTGATCGCGTTGTGCCCGCAGCCGGCGCACAGCGTCGTCTTGCTGCCCTTGTAGGGAAACACGTCAAGCCCGATGCGGTTCACCCTGGGCGGCGTGGCGGGTGTCGAACTCATGCCTGTTGCGCCTCCTGCGCCAGAATCTGTTCCGTCACCGTGCGGGCGTCCAGCGGCAGCCCGCCGTAGTAGCGCACGCTGCGCAGTTTTTCGAGCAAGTGCGCGGGAAGATCCAGCCGCATCAGCCCGGCGAGTTGCGCGTCGCGGTTCTGGTCGATCACGTACACGCGCTCGTGCTGCTCGATGAACGCTTCCAGCTCGGGCGGGAACGGGTACGCCGTCAGCCGCATCCAGCTCGCTGGCAGGCCCGCCTCGCGGCTCAGCTGGTCGCGGCTTTCCTCCATCGCGTAGCGCGACGTGCCGGCGCTGACGATGCCGATGCGCGCGCCCGGCGCCAGCGATTGCACGGGCGGCGGCAGGTGCGCGCGCAGCGTCTGGAACTTGCGCGCGATGCGGTCGATGTTGCGGATCCAGTCTTCCGGCTTTTCGCTGTAGGTGGCGTTCTCCGTGTGCCCGGTGCCGCGGGTGAAGTAGGCCGCCTTCGGGTGCGGCGTGCCAGGCAGCGTGCGCCAGCCGACGCCGTCGCCGTCAACGTCCTTGTAGCGGGCGAAGCCGCCGAGCCGTTCCAGGTCTTCCGCCGTGAGCACCTTGCCCCGGTTCATCGGCTTTTCCGGATACGGCAGCGGGTCCGACATCCAGTAGTTCATGCCGAGGTCGAGATCCATGTTGATGAACACCGGCGTCTGGAACTGTTCGGCCAGGTCGAAAGCGTCGATCGCCATCGTGAAGCACTCTTCGGGCGACGACGGGAACAGGACGGGGTGGCGCGTGTCGCCGTGGCTCAACACGGCGTTTTTCAGCGTGTCGCCCTGCATGGTGCGCGTGGGCAGCCCCGTCGATGGCCCCACGCGCTGAACATCAATGATCACGACGGGGATCTCCGCGAAGTAGGCCAACCCGACGAATTCCGACATCAGCGAGATGCCGGGGCCGGAGGTGCAGGTCATGGCGCGCGCGCCCGCCCAGCCTGCGCCAATGGCCATGCCGATGCTGGCCAGCTCGTCCTCGGCCTGGACGATCGCGTAGGTCGCCTTGCCGGTTTCGGGGTCGCGCCGGAAGCGCTCCATGTAGGCGATCAAGGCTTCGGCGAGGCTCGAAGACGGCGTGATGGGATACCAGGTGCAGACGGTGACGCCCGCAAACAGGCAGCCCAGAGCAGCGGCCGTGTTGCCCTCGATGATCAGTCTCCCCGCAGTGCGGTCCATCGGCTCGATGAAGTACGGATCCTGCTTCGCGAGATTCGCGCGCGCATAGTCGAGGCCCGCCTGCACGGCGCCCCAGTTCAGGTCGGCCGCTTTCTTCTTCCGCTCGCCGAACTGCT